>Ga0209630_10000329_pt1 | contig 54881 bp, 48 predicted proteins | sample COG_01_FD_184745 | JGI IMG/M metagenome (GOLD analysis project Ga0209630, IMG submission 184745) | Pelagic Microbial community sample from North Sea - COGITO 998_met_01 (SPAdes) (version 2) | ecosystem: Environmental > Aquatic > Marine > Neritic zone/Coastal water | place: Helgoland, sampling...
CCACAACGTCTTCAAAGGTATCACAATTGAATGCCATATCTACATATGGTTGCTCTTCTTTAGTAAAAGAAATATCCACCAAGTCACGAAGCTTAGCTTTAATATTGAGCCGGTCAATAAGGGAGTATTCTGTAAGGTCCTTACCTTCTGTATTAAAGAAGTTAAGGTCAGAGAATTTCTTATAGCCTTTTTTGAAGGAGTTTACCAATCCAGGATATTTGGCCTGAACCTTACGTTCGATCCTGATGTCTTCTACAACATTCAAGAATGATCGTGGGACCTTCATTTCTTTAGGGGAGTCGTGCCAGCCATCGGCAGGGGTATAAAGAGCGTGGCCAACTTCGTGACCAATAAGAAGGTCTTCTACATCTTTGCCATAATCTTCCCAAAGAGGAAGACCAAGAACACGCTTTTCTACGTCGAAGTACGCAGTCTTATAATTACCACGTTGGACAGTAATATTCTCGTTGGCGAGCAAGCGAGCTAATATTGACTTTGAACCTTTAACCATCTGTTTTCTCCATTTGATAGAGGTATTATACCATTAAAGGCAGGGGATAAACACCCCTATTTCGTCATAAATCGTAACGTCATTCCCCAGTTAGCAGCATCTTAGAGAAATTGTGCTCTTTCTTGAATGTAATCTTGTTACGGAACTTACCATCCAGCAAATCGCCTTTATGTGATATAACAAATACGTTGGTATTGTTATCCAATGTATTCAGTATCTTCATAAGGTTCTCTACACCATCATGATCAAGTGAAGAGTCGAAGGTCTCATCCAATACCAATAGGTTAGTAGATGTAGAGTTCTTCATACGAGCAATCTGGCGCCAGGTAAAGAGTAGTGCCAAATCGATTCTTTGCTTTTCGCCTTCAGAGAATGAAGCATAATTAAAGTTGTCCCGGTGCCTAGACTTAATAGTCTCAGAGAAGCTTTCATCGAGATTAAATGATACGAAGAAATCCAATACCTGTAAGTATTTATTAATTAGCGTATTCATAACAGGGAGATACTGCTTAACCACCTTAGTCTTAATACCAGTATCCTTAAGCATTTCGCCTGCTACAGATAAGTAAAGTCTTTCTGACGATAGGTTGTTCTTATTATTTGATAATGTTTCTCCTGCCTCTACTAGCTCTCTATATTCATTATTAGCCTTAGATAAGTCACCTGTAGAACCACGCAAAGATTGAATCTCATTAGATATGGAGGTATTCTGCTTTTGCAGACTAGCAATTGAAGCATTATTCTTAGAGATTTCATTCGTGTTACTTACAATAGAATTAGAGGTACTAGTAAGCAAATCAATAGAGATATCAGCATATTCCAATTCAGTATTAACTCTGGATATACCCTCATTAAGTTCGGAAGCCTTTGCTTTTGCAGATTCGAGCTTTGTCTTACGAAGTTGATCATCTATATCTTGTTCGCATGTTGGGCAGTTCTCATTATCTTCATAGAACTTAGCTTCCTTAACAACACCCTTTATTTGTGAATTAAACTGAGCCTTGAACTCTACGAGCTTCTGTCTTTTCTCTTGGGCTTTTTGAAGGTTATCCCCTAGCTCCTTCTGAAGCTTAACATTCTTTTCTTCAAGGATTTTATTTAGGGATTCTATCTCCTTTATTTCTACATTATTGTCGGCCGTTTGCTCTTCTTTGCGAAGTATCTGCTCATCATTTATTTCTGTGATGTCGCGAATATACTTCTGCTGAAGCGTAGTCTTTTCTTTTGTTAGATCAATCTCATAGTTAAGACCGTTAATGGACTCCTTGATCTTTCCGTCTTTTTCTTTAAGGAGTTGACCCATCTTAGAGAAAATCTGTATGTCAAGTAGGTCTTCAATAACATCTCGACGGTGGGGTGTAGGTAGCTGCATAAAGGGTATAAATGAGGATGAGCCGAGTACCACGATCTGATGGAATGACTTATGATTTAACTTAAGAATGTTTTGCTCTAAGAAATTCTGATAGTCTTTAGCTGCAGAGCTTTGATTAATCATATTGCCGTTCTGCCAGATCTCAAACTTAGCAGGCTTAATACCTCGCTTAACTACAAACTTATGCTTGCCTATATCAAATGATACCTCGACTTCGCAGTTCTTATTATTAATGGAGTTAACCAGCTGTGGCTTATTAATGTTACGATGCGGCTTGCCAAACAATGCAAAAGATAATGCATCAAGTAGGGTTGACTTGCCTGCACCATTCTGGCCAACAATAAGTGTGGTTGGAGAGCGATCTAACTGAATACTGGTTTCTTCGTTACCAGTAGAAAGAAAGTTGCGCCATTTAATATTACGGAACGAAATCATACTATTTCCAAAGACTGGGCTTCAACGAATAACCCACGCATTAATCCTTTTAGTGTATCTTTATCTAGATCAGTATCTACCGCATCAATATATGAATCTAGCATCTGCGTTGTGTCTTCAACAGATACTGATTCGTCATTAACGCTTTCACCGGAAAACTCTTCGAATGTTTCTGCAATCTTAAGTTCATGAATATCCTCACCCTGAACTTTATCTACAAAACGATCGAATAAGAATGGATCGGTCTTTTTAGCTACAATGATCTTAACAAACTTATCTACTAAACTCTTAGTATCATAGCTATTATAATCTATTTTCTCGTCATTGTAAACCACTTTTTCAAACATGGTGTTTGGATTACGTACTGGCGTGACTTCGCGTGTGTCCGTATCAAGCACGTGGAAGTACTTAGGATCTTCTGAATCTGCCCACGTAAATTCCATTTGCGAGCCTAGATAGTGGATGTTACCCCTGGAAGACTTAGTATGAAAATGACCAGATAGAACCATTTCGAATCTATCAAAAATCTCTGTAGTCATACCGTGGGCATTTGGTACGCCTTTCATCATATCAAAACCAACTAACTCAAGGTGAGCGCCAAGGATAGAAGCTTTGCAATTCTTTATAAAGTTAATTGATTCTACATAGTTCTCAGAATTAATCCAAGGGACCAAAGCGATTGAGCAACCACCATAATCCATTACGCGTGGCTTCATAACAATATTAACATTGGAGGTGTAGTACCCTAGCAGTTCTTTTAAGGAGCAAAGATCGTTGGTGTTCTTATAGAATACATCGTGGTTACCTGGGATGATATCCATAGATATACCATCTTGCTTAAGCACATCTAAGAACATCTTACGATTAGCGTTCTGTGCTTTGAAGTTAATAAACTTTCGGTGATCAAAGTAATCCCCTAGGTGTATTATTTGCTTAATATTGTTTTCTTTCAAATAAGGGAAGAAAACCTCTTCATAAAACTTTCTTTGATACTCTATAAAGATATCAGAAGAGTTACGCATACCCGCGTGGGTATCATTCAGAATAGCAATTTTCATAATTAACCCATAAACAATTCAATGCCAGATTCTTCTTTTACCTTCTTCTTTTCTTGCTTACTAAAAGCTTTTAACTCCCTGTCAGTAGATCTAACACGATCAATTCGACTGCGTAGCTCATCAAAGAAGCTATGATCTCCATCAGCTTCATCGTCAATAAATTCTTCGAAGCCAGATTTCTCGATCCAGCGAAGCTTAACATCTTGTTGCTTTTTTTCTTTTTCTATTCTTCGTAAGAATGCAAAGTAGCATATTTGTGTAAAGTAAGCAAAAGCATTAGGCATACCTGTACGTGTTTTAGTTTCAATGTTGTAGTTATTAATTGCTCGAAGACAATTCTCTACAGCATCCATAACCATTTCTTCACGATAGGTATACCTAACAAAGTTTGACTTGTGTGCTAGTCCTTCGGATATTTTCAAGAAGCATGTTGCAATGTAGGTAGGTACAACTGGTATCTCGGTACAGTTCTTTTTTGCTTCGTTTACCCTTGAAACATATTCTACAATAGACAGTGAAAATTCTTTGTTGTTAACGTAATGTGGTTTGTCTTTTGGCTTTATCTTTGTTTCAGTCATAGTTATATTTCCTAATAATAGTCTCTATTATATCATAAAACTAGAAAAAAGTATACTATTAATTTATTTTACTGATGGGGGTATACAAATCATGGTTTATATGATATAATAAGAGAGTCTTCTCTGGGAGGGAATGATAATACTAATGTACTGGAGGGATTTCAGATTCATATGATTCAAAAGAGTCTTCTTCATAGTCTTCCTCCTCTCCTACTTCTTCTTCATTATATCTTAATGCAGCTCTAATGTACTTGTCTTGTACATCACGAGTAACATCTGTATATGATACTATATTATTACCATTTACAGTTATTATTCCAGATGCTGACAATGGCATATATCTGGTAAAGTAATAGGTAAGAGTAGAATCTTTTTCTTTATGGAGATTAAGTAAACACGGGTGTTCAAGGAGAATAGTATCACCAGTAGAACTAGCGCTAACATATGATACTAATTGCTCACCATTAGAAAGCTTTATATGTCTAACTGGTAATTCAAACTCATCATCTTCAAATTGAATCATAACTTAATCTCATATATTTTGTAGTTAAATTTTTCTTTAGTATATATCTTTATTCTTTCTGCTGCATGGTTTAGAGTGTAATTCTTTTTCTGTTTCCAATGTAGGTCATCAGCTAAATCAAATAGGTTTGTTTCTCTACCATCGTCACTTTTTCTTAATCCCCTGCCGATACTTTGTAAAACCTTCACCTGGCTTTTACTTGGTGAAGCAAAGATTATGTTATGCAAGTTCTTAATATTTATACCAGTTGAAAATGTGCCTAGCGATGCTACGATAATAGCATTCTTTTCTTTCTCTGTAAGCTCCCGAACTTTTTCACGAACATCAACATCGGTATTACCCGACACGAAGAATATCTTACGCTTCTTATGCGCTTTATCTTTTATAATATCATATAGTGGCTTACCATGTTTCTCGACTAATTGAAACAGAACTAGAGTGTTACCATCTTGATCTAATGCTAGATTAGCTATAAAGTTATTACGAGGAGTATGGGAAACAATAAAATCTATCTCCTCCTGATATGTTACTTTGGATATAGCACGTGCATATTCATCATCATACTTAAGAAGTAATACCTGAATATCTAATTCAGCCAGATCACCTAAATTCATTAGATTCTTTGTAGTGGTTACATAGTAAGCTGGTCCAAAGTAACCTTCGAGTACTAGCTTATGCACCTCTGTGCCATCCAGAGTTCCGGTAGTGCCAAATCTATATTCTGCTTCACGACACTTAGATAATATAGATGTTAAGCTCTTTGCCTTAAAGTTATGTGCTTCATCACCTATAACCATACCAAAGTCTTCGAACCATGAACCTTGTAACTTATAGATTGACTGCCAAGTAGTTATAACAACCCTTTGCTTAAAAGTTTTTTCACGGCCGGAGTATATCCTATGACACGATTCTTCATTATCAAAGTTTTCATCATACTCTGAATAATCCCCAAAGTCCTTATACATCTGTTCAACTAGCGAAGTGGTCGGAACAACAATAATAACTTTCTTATCGTGGTTATGAAGATACCATCGAATAAGCGTGTATATGATTAAGCTTTTACCAGAAGCAGTTGGAGATATAAGCATAGCACGCTTAGAGGTTAAAGCGTGGTGTACTGCTCTCTCCTGATAATCTTTAGGGAAAATCTGTGTGCCTTTCGATGTGTAGGTAATATCTTTCATAAAAGATACGTCTACATCTTCACCAGTAGATGGTATACCATAGTAATTATTATGAATAAGCTCTAGAGCATAATTCCTTCCCGGAGTAGCAGCAAATTCTTGTAAGTACTTAAATAATCCTGCGGGTAGTTCACGCGTGCGTGCGTCGAATAATCGAATCTTACCATCCCAGAATTTGTTCTTATAAGATGGCATGAACTTATAGTTTACAGCATAGAAACAAAAGAAATCACTAATTTCATTTGCTATTCCAGGATCGCAATCTATCTGCAGAAACGCATGGTTCTTATACTGTACTTTTATATTCATTAACTGCCCGATTCAAATTTACGCCAATCTATCATGTTCTTAATAGTAGAATGACGCCATCTGATATTACTAATGATCTCTTCTAAAGTATCTATCATGGTTTTTAAGTAGTCAATACGAGCGTTAGCTTCTTGGATATGAGGATCAGCATCGTAGTAATAATCCATTTCCCCTTTAAGGATCTTAAGCCCATTAAGAGCATCATATTCCCAGCCAAGCTGATCTATTTGATCTTTGGTAAGCTTACCATTGTACCAAAGCCATTTATTCTTAAGTAGAATCTTGAATTCGGCATCACGCCTTTTAAGCTGTAGCTTATTGATAGAGAGTAGTTCTAGGTATTTTGAGTGAAGTGCTGCACCGTCTTTCGATGCTTCATCAAGGCGAATATCATCTATTACTGAATCCTTTTTCCACATTTCAAGTATCTGATCTAAAGTCATAACATAGTTCCTTTCAATTCATATAGTATATATTATATCACATCTCGCTTAAATTTGAAATAGTCGTATTCAAAAGAAACCGTTGCGGTCAGGTAGGCGATGTCAGATGATGTAATATCAAACGGGATAGATCCTAGACTAACAGGCTGTGCATTAACAAACTGGATCTCGCGAGCAACATTGTTATTAGAATCTAGTATAAGAAGTTGTAAATCACGCTGGGTCTTTAAGGATTTGCTCTCTTGCTCTGTAGCTAATCCATAGATCCAATCGTGGATTTCCATATAGTTAATAAGCTTCTCATCAATAAGAAACGTAAGCTCAAGCGAACCGTAATTCACCTTAGCTGGTGTTGCAAGTATATTTCTTTGACGAGTAGCTATATCTGGGTTAGAAACAGACAGCTCGGGTAAAGCAACCTGCTGTACATTAAACTGTGCATTAGGATATTTCAGATTGTCTATAACCAGCTGAAAGGCTGTAGGATTTACATAGTTCAAATCTGAGGCTAAGGCAGATGACGCTTCTTGCGAGAAGTTAACTTTTAAGTCATATGGCATATTGATTATCCAAATAAATTACTTTTACACTAGTATTTATGCGAAAAAAAAGGTGCTCCGAAGAGCACCTTTCAAAAGTGGTAAGCTAAAACTTACTCTTTTAGTTATCCTTATACGAGGATATTTTCTACTGCAAAGATGCGGTAGTATTGGTTTGCACGGTTTGTACCAGTCTCAGATGACGCAGCGCCACCAGCGAATGGGTTAGCAACCATACCGTAACGAGTCTTAAAGCCGATACGTGGCTGGAAGTCTTGCTCGCCAACTGCACGAACCATAGTTAATGGTACGTAAGGTGCGTAGAAGATACCTGCGTCGTATGGGTTAGTACCACGGTAACCAACGTTTACGTAGTCACGTGTTGCGTAAGGATCGATATAGACCTTAGTGCGACCATTCAAAACGCCTGCGAAAGTTGAACCAGTATCGTCAACATTCAGGTTAGTTGCCAAAGCAGGTGCGTAATCAAGCATACCAGCTGCAGTCAATGCAGAAGCTACGTCTGATGAACAGATGATGAAGTTACCTTTGCCACGACGTGTGTCTTTAGCAATTGCGTTAGCTTCACGATCGATTTGAACCATAAGACCTTTGAACTTCTCTACTGACCAACGACCGTCTGAATCAGAGTTAACGTCGAAAGTACCAGCAGCTGCAACGTTAGAAGTCTGAGCACCAAGCTTAGCTTTAACGTTGATTGTGCGGATAACTTCGCGGTTAATTTCAGCGAGGATCTCAGCAGAAAGAATGTTAGCAAGCTCGCTCTCAGCGTCCAAACCGTGGATAGCTTTAAGGTCTTGTGCCAATTCCATTGTGTACTCAGCTTTCAATGCACGAGTCTTAGCAGTTACGCTAGTCTTGTCGATTGAGAAAGCCATCTGTGCAAGAGCAGAACCAGTGTTGCCAAGAGCTTCACCGTCTGCGAGTGCAAGACCAGTACCGAAGTCGAATGAATCTTCTACGCCATCAGCAGCAGTAGTATCAGTGCCAGTAGTACCAGCAACAGATGAAGAATCACCACCGTTTGCGCCAGTACCAGAGAAGCCAGTGTTAGCTTCGCCCTGAAGTGCTTCTGCACCAGCTTGTGAAGTGTAGCGGCTCTTCATAGCGAAGATCAAACCAGTAGGACCAGACATAGGCTGTACACCAGCTACGTCATAAGCCATAAGGTTAGGCATTGAACGACGAACGAGACTAATAAGGACTGGGTCCCAGTTAGCAACGCCAGCGCCAGTAGCGTTAGCAGCAGTTTCAGTCATGAAACCCATTGCGTTGCGCTCTTCTTTAAGAGCTTTTTCTTGGTTCTCAAGAAGAACAGCTGTTACGTGCTTCTTGTAGTTATCGCCAATGGCGGGGATGTCAGCGTGCTCGAGAATCGGGCTCCACTTTTGCATTGCGTCTTCTGCGTTAAACATGTGTTACTCCTAGTGTTACTTTTTTAAAGTTTTTGTAATAGCGGATGAATAAAGCGCCATAGAGCCAGATAGTTCTTTCATCTGGTCAGTCTCTTCTTGTAGCTCTTCTTCTTGGTTTGTTACAATCGGTTTTGCAAAATAAGATTCTTTTAATGTAGCTACCTTCTTTGTGAAAGTATCTATATCTTCAAAATCTACATCTTCAACGAGCTCTTTCAGTTTTTCAACTTCTGTAGCTGCCAAATCTTTAGTTGATTCTGCAATAATTTCTGATCGTTGGTATGTTTGGATAGACTCATTCAGACGAATGTTTGCCTCAGTTTCCTTTGTAAGAGATTCTTCTAGCTCCACAACCTGATCAGCTAGGTCATCAACCAAGTTAATCTTAGATTCTGGAACATCGATGTAATGCTCAACAAATACACCTTTAAGCGCACCCATAAACGATTCAGCGATTTCAGCACGAAGGCCAGTTTCAATAGCAACACGATTCTCTTCCATCCAGTTCTCAACAACATAGTTAAGGTAACCATCTACCTTTTCTACGAGCTCAGACTTAACAGAAGCAGTCTCTTCTTCTAGTGACTGAGTATACTCTGCCTCTAGACGATCGATCTCGCCAGCTACTTTAGTTTTAACAGCTGCTTCAAAGATTGTAGCTGCTTTACCCTGGAATTCCTCAGAAAGATCATCAGATGATACAAGAGCTTCTAGGTCAGCTTGGAAGTCATAAGACTCCTTAACCTTACCTTTAGTTTCTTCCATATCTTCTTCATCTTCTTCGTCTTCATCTTTTTCTTCGTCCTTGGCAGTCATTTTATCAAATGCAGCCATTAGGTCGCCCTTATTCATCTTAGACATTTCTTTGTACATGGCATTAATAATGCCTGCCTTAGTCTTAGGTGCTTCGGCAGTAGCTGCTTCTTCAATAGCTTCTTCAGCTACTAATTCTTCAGTTACGTCTTCTGCAACAATTTCTTCGGCATCTTCCACGATAGCTTCCTCGGTCTCAACTTCAACGTCTTCAACGAGGGCTTCATCATGGAGCTGTACTTCAGTTACGTCTTCGACGAGATCCATATCTTCTATTTTGGTCTCTTCAGACATTTTGTTACTCCTAATAATCTAGAGTTAAAGTTTTGAGAGGAAATCTGACCACACCTTTAACTGAGCTTCCGCCAAGTTAAGAGAAGATGCTTTTTTAATTTCAGTCTCATATTTTTCAACATCTTGCGCTTTGAGTATGCCATTATCCCAGATCCATTCAACACCTTCCATAATCCCATTAACAAAGGCTTCAGGAGCTGAGGGGTCTTGGACAATATCCACAGTAGCAAGAACAAAGTCCCTACCTACAGTGTTTACTCCATTCCGTTGCACAAGTGTACCCATACCACGACTAGAAACACCCAATTGAACACCACCTTCAACCAAACCTTTAACGATTTGACCCATAGGAGTATCTAATACGAGTGCCTTTCCTATCACATTATTTCCGTCCCAATTGAGCTCGGTAATGCGATGTGAAACTTTATCCAAGTTGATAGAAGGTCCCTCAGGATGATTTAACTCACCAACTGCACGACCAGTAGCAACTTGTTCTGTTACATATTTATTAACGGCAGTTTCCATCACATCACGTGGATAGATTCTACCGTTACGGTTCTTAGACTCAGCTTGCATAAAGATGCCTTCGATGACAACGTTCTTTTTGCCATCCTTAGCTTCTACAATATACTCTAAGTTTGATTCTAAATGTTCTGTTATAAGCTTCATTTATGCTCCCATGAGGTCAGCAAATTCTTTAGCTGATTTCTCTGCTTCTTCTGCAGACTTATACTTATTGTCTAGTAATTCCCCATCAATATGGACTGCATACTTAGAACCTGCTTTGGAGATAATAGCTTTTGATTTCTTACCAACTTTTAAGGTCTTAACTGTTTTACCAACTGCCTCAGTCAGATTCGATCTCAGAGTCTTGAATGTTAGCATCTTCTTGTCCTAAGTCTTCTGAAGCACCATTATAAACACGGTTAGCCATTTCTACTTTTTTCGTATTTAATGCGGTACCAATTCTAGAATTCATTGCAGATGCAAACATACTATTTGCTCCTGCTGTATCTCCACTGTCTAAAGCATTAATAAAATCGTTGATATCACTCATAATCTATTCCTTATACTATATTTATACAAATTTAAGTCTTAAAGATCGTCTTCGTCTGGAATTTCCCCAGAATCTCTTTCGGTCTGCATTTGCTCTTTCATGGACTCAATATCTTCATCAGACTGCATAAGAACATTCTTGCGTACCCATTCTACAGAGAAGTACGTACCTACATATTGATCTAACTCAGTTAACATACCTAATCTCTCACGCATAACCTCAGCTTCTTTAAGCTCAGAGAAGTGTGAATCCCTTATGTAGTCTACTACGATCTGCTCACGGATTACTCTCCAGTCTGCTTCAGTTATAATACCTTTTAGTACTAACTGCATCTTAAGCAGATCGAGAAATAACCATGAGAACTTCTTACGGAGTCGATTAACGAACTTTTGGAACTTAACCTCATCTCTAGATATTTCCGTAGATCGTCCTAGAGAGAACTGAGACTCTTGATCCAGCCGATTAACTGGTACATTCAACGACTTATATAGCTTCTTTTGGAAGTAAATAATATCATCGATCTGTCCAAGATTCTCCCCACCTGGAAGAGTAGTAATTTCCGTGCCTCTACCACCTTCACGTCGCGGGAGCCAGAAATCTTCTAGCATAGACATATGCTTACGATCGTCTTTTACCTCACCAGTATTTGCATCATAGACCAGCTTATTACGATAGCTGTTCATGATGTTCTTGAGGTATTCCTCTGCCTTACCCTTAGGTAAGTTGCCTACGTCGATATAGAATATACGACGTTCTGGCGCTCTTGATAATCGGTAGATTACCAATGAGTCTTCCATCATACGCAATTGGTTTACAGGCTTAATAGCCTTTTGTAGGTATGAAAGTACCTTAGTGCGTGATGGGTCTAGCAATCCAGAAGTAGTATATTGGATTGCGTCTTTAGAAATCTTAACACCCTGATTACTTTTAACAAGTGCTGTATCTTGGTATAGGTAATATTCGTCTACCTTTTTAACTACCTCAGCACCAGTAGCAGGATCTTTTTCTTTTTCTATCTCCTTAACCTTACGAATCTTAGTAGGGTCAATAGGTCTAACTTCTAATATGCCTTTCTTGGGGCTTTTCTCATCGACAATAAGATGATAAAATAGACGCCCGTCAACATACCACCGTCGAAAGATTTCGTGTCCATAATGATTAAATTGCAGTAATTCTACAATAGATTCAAATTCTTCGCGAATAAGCTTTTTAATATTATCAGGCTGATCCAGATCATCTGTAATTAGATCAACCGGAGCTGAGCTAGAGTCAGATACAATAGCTTCATTAATAATATCTTCAATTGCAGCATCACATTCTGGTTGTGATGCAGTCTCTCTGTAACGTCGGATTTGATCAGCTTCATTCGATGCTTGCCCACCATCAAGGTCTACGTACTGACCAAAATGACCGCCTGCAGCTTGGACGTAACTAGAACCGTCATCTTCAAGAGGAGCAACAAAGGATTTTTTCTTTGCATCTTCCTTATCTTGCTCTTTACGCTTAAGCTCGAAACCAAATAATTCTGCCAATTTTCTTTCTCCAATAAATAATAAGAGGGGAGAAAAACTCCCCTCCTACTATTATCTATATGGCCTTAAGATGTTGTATCTGATTCCCAGTACTGGACCTGAAGCTCAACAGTGAACTCCTCAATACCTTCTGAATCGTAAGATACTTCAATTGTTGATAGATTCGTTGGCCATAGGCCTCGGAATGTATAACCCTTAAGGTTCTCACCATTTTTGTCTAACTGATATACAGATGCATCTGCAAAGTACTCAGATGGATCAGTAGCACCAGTGTTTGCATTATGGTTGTTGATGAGATTCATCCACTCTTCAAATGCATTACGTAATACAAAGTTTGTATCGTTAATTACAGTAATTGTCCATGCCTCAAAAGTACGATCTCCAGCAATCTGGAGTTGACGCCCTCGGAAAGGAACTGTAATAGGAGCGATAGTTGAACCAGGTAGTGCAGCGCCTTTAATAAGGAATCCACCAATCTCTGATTCAGCAGCGCCCGCTGCGATTCCAGCTGGCCAACCCATCTCAACCTTAAATAGGTTTGAACGAGCACCACCACCTGTTAATTTTGACTTAAAGTCATCTACGCCTAAAATAGCCATTCTTTATCTCTCCTATTGTCCGACGATTTCTGAAAATTCAACGCCGGTACGAGTAGCGATAAAGTTCAATGTGATGAAGTTGATCGAACGTGCTGGCTTAATGTAGATATCAGCTACAAACTGATTGGAATCTATAATTGCGCCAGTGTTGTTCGTTGCATCACATACAACCGCAAAATCCGTAATACCACGTCGACCTTTAATATCCCGTAGGAATGGTTCTACCATATTACGGAACATAGCTCGTGTAAATTCGTCGTTAAATTCAAATAATTGATATTTAGCAGCTGTGCTTATAGCCTTTTCCAAGACGATGAATAGACGACGTACGTTAATACGATCAAATGCAGAAGGCTTAGCCTGTGCAGTCTTATCACCATATAGGACAATGCCTTGACCTGGGAAAGCAGCAATTGGGTTAACACGTGATTTATAAAGCGTGTCACGATCTGCTTGCGAAGGATTAAAAGCCAGCTTAGTAACTCCAAGTAATTGACCTCGTGTGAATCCAGCTGGGGAGAACCAAGCATCTGCTACGTTGTCTGTGTTAGCACAAAGACCAGCAATATGACCACAAGCAGGAATCCAACGATATACGTCATTATACTTATCGTAAACTTTTAGAGCAGTTGAATCGATTACACCGTAAGATGTAGAAGTTAACTGATCAGCAAACTCTACCACGTCTGCTGCAGGTGTAGTAGTACCTACAGTATCAGTAATATCAGGAGAAACAAATGCAACGCAATCTTTACGTGCAGTTGCAGTAGCTAGAAGAGCCTGTGGAACAACTATATCAGAGCCTTCTGTTATTCCGAAAAGAAGATTAACATCAACTGTTTCAGCATCACCTAACAAGGCAATACCTGTGGTAATCTCACCACTGGTAGGAGTATTATCATCTGAACCGCCAGATAATGAATCAGTAATTGCAACAGCTGTAACGCCATCAAGATAATCACCATCTATTGCTAGCGTAGCATCAGCAGCATGAGTTACAGAATTAACACCAGCATGGGTTAATACAGCATAGTGACTTCCCCAACGTACCCATCGCGATGTATTAATAACATTAGCGTAGTATGCTGAAGTGCCATCTGATGATTTAGCATCAGAAGCTTGTGAAGCGTATGCAAATGTTTCTAGTACTGAACCCTTTGTGCCAGTTATTAAACCGTCTTCATCAATGATTGCAATGTGTACTTCATCATTTTTACATCCTTTTGATGCAGCATAATCTGAAGTTCCTGGAGCGGTGTCAAATGAGCTTTTATAAGCCCAACCAGCAAATACTGTAGCATCTGCGGGACAGATAGAAACGAGTAGTGAGTTACCCAAATTACCTGGGTATTTAGCAACAAATGCCTCTGCTGCTAAAACAATACCAATGCTATCGTAAGCATCTTGATTTTTTACCAAGACACCTGCGCCAGTAGCAGTAGCATTTAAGTTACCTGTTCCGACTCGTACAACCTTAAGAGCATTACCATACTGTAAGAATGATGCTGCAGTTAAGAAGTATGAGGCAGTGTTAGTATCCGGAGTACCGAAGATAGTTGCAAGTTCTTTTTCAGAACCTACAGTTGTAACTTCTTCTACAGGACCCCAGTTAAAGGCTCCAGCGAAACCACCGATAGAGGTGGAGACAGCAGGAACCACGTTTGTCAAGTCAATTTCTTTGACCTGTACACCTGGTGATACTTGAAAAGCCATGTTTATTCCTCTTTCAAAAGATAGATTAATCTATTTATTATATGACACATAATACGAATTTTCTCAATCTAATCATTATTTATAATATAAGAATTTCTAGCTATTCGTTATTAAACCCTAGCCACATATAGACTTTATACTCTTCTGCTAAAGATTCTAAAATTGATCTCCACTCTTCTTTACTTTTTAGCGTACAATGAGCGTTTTGCCCATTAGCTAATACCTTTACCGCTGGGGTTGTACCAACCTTTAAAAAAACAGCTTTGTTTGCCTTTGAAAATATGTTTTTCAGTGCCTCGTCAAGTAACTCACCCTCTGGTATATGCTCTAGAACATCAGTAGATATTACAAGATCGAAATTACCCTCTGGCATTTCTGTCCAATCTGGATATGCTATATCATATAAAGCATACTCGGGAATCTTCATCTTTTTGTGGATTTTCCTTTCAGTCCACTGCTTACCGTGACCACACCCATAATCAAGCACGCTATTAAGCTTAAGTTTTTTGTTCAATGCATATATCATATCAATATGATGCCATTTTATTTCGCAGTCCCGGGTATCACGATTCTGGTGATATATCTCATACTGCTCAACTAGCTCTTCCCTATTCATTAAAATTCTACTGACTCCCAGACAAGACCATCCTCTACAGTATATTTAGAATTATTATCTTCAACATCTAATATACCTACAGGGACAATATCATCTTCCATAGCTCTTACTCTTTCAGAATATAGCATTTTCTTAACATCTATATCCGTTAATTCATTAAAGAACTGATTAGTAGTAAACCAAGCAAACATAACTAAATTCATTACTAGGTCATCGTGATTGCCGTTAGACGCTTCATATGAGCTGCCACGAGCTTCAAACGTACTTAGCTCTATAATCGTCTCTGCGTCATGTATTGCGATCTTATTCTGCTCAATTAAATCTTTTATATTTGAGCAGCCTATCCTTTTAACCTTTCGAGTCATAGTTACGCCAATTGAGTTAGCTTTAATCATTGACTCTACATACACATTTTCATACTCAAGATCGTAGTATAACCCGTTACAAACAACAGCACCTTGATCGTTACTCTCGATAATAACATATGCTTGATTATACATGTTGGCATACTTATATATCACATCAGGATATAGCAACGGAGATATGTTATTATCCTGGAATACCGCCACTTGCTCAAAGGGTTTTGTAGACACATCTATAATATTAAAAGTAGAATAATCTTGACCACGACCTTTGGCTACATCCACAAACATCATGTATTCATGACCAGGCTCTGAGTCTTTATAGATTCTAGTATTCGATGTGACTTTTATAGGATCTTTTGATATTAAACCAAGTAACACATCAGGAGATATAAGAGTATTACCAGTTCCTACAAACGTATTACCAAATTCCTGATCAAACTGTAGCTGTGATGTATTTGATATAGTCTGTCTTTTCCACTCCTCATCCCTGTCTGGCACATCCCACCAGTCTACCCTGAAGTGCTTAAATTCATTTGTTCCTTGTACAGCACCTTCATATAGCTTATGATATACGTTGCCTAATCCATTAGCTGTAGAAGTAATAATAACTTGAGTACTTGTACCAGCAGCAACTACTGGATAGGTTGACGTATAGAATCTTGCATCGTCATCCACAAAAGCAAACTCATCAAGGAAGAGTAAGTTTACAGATAAACCCCGGATAGATGAGCCAGATGTAGCAGCTGCAATAATACGGGAGTTATTTGAAAATTCAATAGAACCTTTATTGAGTGCCTTGCACCCTGGCTGGAGAAAGAATGGTAAGTTCTCAAGCATAAGGGTAATCCTAGCAAGCATCTCACGTGCAGTAGCACCTTTGTTAGCTAGAATAGCAATAGTCTTTTCGGGATGAAAACAAGCATACCATAGTAAATACCCTACAGACGATATAGATTTACCAGACTGCCGGCATGCAAGAATAATAGAGAATCGATTTTCTCTAAAATGCTTAAACATTTTTTCTTGATATGGGTATAGATCAAAGGGTACTAATCCCTTATCAAGAGATATAACCTTAATATACTTACGAGCAAAATAGGCAGGATCTTGCATGCACCTGGCATATTCAGCAACTTCATCTTTAGTAAAGTTCTGATCTATACCATCGCGCTTAACATTTGGATTGCCGAGATAGCCGGCTATGTTATTCTTCAGACTCAATGACATTAGCTTTTTCTTCAAATTTAGAGGCTAACATTCTTTGTAGATCAGATGATGATCCAACAAAGACGTTATTCTGCGTCATACTATTAGGTAAAGCCGGGGCATTGATATCGACCTTTTCAGCTTCTTTCTTTTTCTTTTGAAGCTCCATAAGGCGATCAGCGATCTCAGCGTTTTGCTTCATCATATTAGAGAGGACTTCAAATGCACGAGGATGCTCTGATTCACGAGCTAATTCCATCATAAGCTCCAAAGCTTCATCGCCTTTATCTACTAGATTATAGTACTTTGCTCGAGCAAATTCATAATCGTCATCAATGTCAGTCTTATTTATTTTCATGGTGTTATCAAATTATCATCTGTTTCATCAATGCCAGTATTAATATCTAGTGTAGCTTGATCCCCTATAGCTGCAACCTCTTCTAAGAATCCGAAAGTGTCTAGGTCATTTAGATCAGCTGAGGAATTAAGAATAACATTCTTTGTTTTAACAGGACCATAGAACCTTACACGTAATTCAAAGCTTAGAGTATACACTATAGCTCTGCGAGAAAGAAAATCCCCTTCATAATCGTCAGTTAAACTAACTGAATTCAATACAATAGGTACGTCAGTCTTAAGACCAATCTCTGGTATTTCTTTAATTGTTATTGTGTAGTCAGGTTGAAAGTAAGGTAGTATTTGCTCTACGACCTGCAAGGCATCGTCCTGATTCTTAGCCATTACAGAAAGATCAATATTCATTCTATATGGCGTTTGTGTATATACAGCTTGGCGTGTACCATTAGAGATAGTACCTAGCTTAAGCTGGTTCATCTTATTTACTTGAGAAGAAGCATCATATGTCATTCCAGTAATTTCAAATGACATACGAGGAAGCTTAATAGCTATACCACCCTGGACTGTACCAAGCTGGGATTGACTTTCAATACGCGCTAAAAACTTTTGCTTAGGACCGTATGCTAGAGGTACACGAGTAATACTCTTAACCTCGCCATCGCCGTCTTTGCGTACTACCTTTAAGTCATTAAAGATAGAGCCAAATGCTGCAATAGTACGGCGTATAGCTGCGTGATAAAAATGATCTGATAACATTAACCAAGGTCTCCAAACGGATTATTTTCAGTGAAATCTATAATATCACTTTGAACAGCTTCGAACTCTTGATTCTGGGATTGATCATCGTTTCCAAATGCTTCTTTATCTAATGTATCATTAATTTGATACACGTCTGTTACGCCCCACGAAGCTCCAGATGTTACCCCGACTAAATTGGAGACAAGATTGAAGTCGTGGTATTTACCGTCTGTAGTAGCCCATTCGTTTATGGATACTATTCTTGTAACAGAGTTAAAGTCTACAACATTGCCCGTAATATATTCACCGGAGCCAACTGTAATCTCTTGCTGGATATTTTCCCCAATAATAAAGTCAATGGCATTATTATCTGTACTAAGCTGGATATTAAGTTGTGGAGTAGCTTGACTATTGATAGCGTCATCCAATGACTCAAGACCAGTATTAAACTTCTCGCCAGAGAACTCGAAGAGCTCACATTGAAGCTTATAGACAGGGAGATTAGATAACTGATAGAACGGCTGTTCGTCTTCTACAAAGCGAATCTCAAACAAGCCTTTTGAAAGAGGGAGATATAGTAAATCCCCTTCTGAAGGACGGACTGAATTAATGCCATTGTTATGAATACCGATAAGCTGTTCCCAGCGTCTTCGCGAAACAATAAACGTGGCTTGGTCTCTAATCTCTACGCCAAACTTGGATAGCAGATCACCGTCACCTTCGAATCCGTCAACGCTCTCGATATACATTTCAATAGTATAGGAAGCATCAAATGTGCTTTCTACATCTTCATTGAGTATGGTATCTTCGTGAACAACATCACGAGGCAAGTAATAAATATCTTGCCCGTACATTTTTAAAGATTCTATAACGATGTCTTCGTAAAGGTTTTGTTCGGACTTTACCTTTTGCGAAAAGTAGACATTAGTAGCCATGGGTTACCCTACAAAGAAGTCGACAGGGGTTTCATAATTTAATTGCATTTGCTCTCTAATTGTATTTAGCTCTTCGGTAGCATCGTCAAATATCTGTCGAGCATTAACGGTAACACCGCCGGGCATTGTCATACCATCGAACTTAATAAGGTTTGCACCCCATTGCTGTTTAATTAATGCTGTAGCATATTGCTTTAGGAACATATCATTATATATATCGGGATATGTTGAGGGGCTTACAACAGCTTGGCATTCAACAATAATATAGTCGTCGACTTTAACTTCATTATCCCAATCGATGTCAATGAATAACTTATCCATATGCCGATTGTAACGGGTAAACATACCTGATCCATTTAGCTTCATGTCAAGTAAAGATATATATTGCTGGAGCATCTCATAGTGTACAAGATCCCCAATATAGCTCATATCATATAGATCATTAAGGTGCATCTGATACTTAACATCAAACATACCAACAGTAGTATTAGAATCTGATATGGGAAATACGTTCTTAACGTATATAATACTGTCAGATATTGGTATGCTTTTGTTTGTAATATCGTCAGCAGTTACCTGATGCTTTAGATAAGTTCGAATAGTTGCATCGTGATGATACTCTTGATAAAATTGAAGAGCATCATCAATTCTATCTTCGATCTGATCATCGTCAATATTCACTTCAATAACTGGAGCTCCTAGTCGACGTAAGCAATACTCGACTAGGGTTTCTCTTGTTGTTGGATTAGGCATTAGTTATATCCTTAGGCGTAAGTACCGCCATTAACTTCAATCACTTCAACGTTTCCAGCTGTTACTTGGAAGTTGTCTGTGCTAAATTTAGCAACACCTAATGTTGATGTTGTAGCAGTATTTATGAAGTAATCAATTGAGCCTGCTATGTCGTTATATGTTACTGCAATATTGGTTTGTGTTCCAGCTGCAATAGCTAGCGATAAAGCGTCTTGTGCGGCTTCGTCAAAGTCTGTAACTTGGGTAGAAACAATAGAGATAGCAAGATCACCAGCTCCTGTTAAACGACCTTGTGCATCAACTGTAAATGATGGAACTGAGTCTGCTGCTCCGTAAATACCTGCTGATACTGAGGTATCATCTAGGTCATAGGTAAGAGTATCTGTGCCAGATGTTGCTGTAGCTGTTAAACCAATACCACCAGCAAACGTCAGGGTTTCACTAAGAAGATCAACTGAAGAAGATGTACCACCGTCAGCGTTAATACCTAGTGTTGTTGCTACGTTAACAACGCCAGCGGCTGTTAAACGGCCTTTTGTGTCTACAGTAAACGTAGGGATTTCAGTTTGTGAACCGTATGATCCCGCAGAGACACCTGTATCAGCTAGTGTAAAGGCTATATCTGAATCTGATCCGCCATTAAAGGTTTGTGAACCAGTACCATCTCCTGATATCGAAAGAGTTCGTGTAGTTTGTAAAATCGTAGCTGAGCTAGCATTACCTACCAATTCACCATAGAAGTTTTCAGCTTGAATCTCTGATAGAGCAAATGATGAGTCTGTAGTATCAATGAATACGTCTGTATCTGGTTCTGGAGTATAGCTATCGAATACTTTAAAGCGGCCGTCAGAAGCATCTCTGAAGAAGCCAGCGTGTGCATATGAACCATCGTTATAACCAGCTGACCAACCAAGGTCAGGATTAGCCCCTGTTTTACCGCGAGCTATACCGCCGGATACATAGGTATCTGTAACAGTGGATTCAACAGTAAATGTATTTGATGTAACAGCAGTAATCTCAACGCCTACACCACTAATATCGAATGATGAAGGTGTACATCCTGATACAGTAACGTTCATACCAACTACATAATTATGCGAACCGTCTACTGTATAGACTACGTCTGTTCCATCACCAACAGCACCAGTAATAGTAGTTTCAACACCTTGATTCAGATAAATCATGTTATCAGAAACTGCTAGGTTTTGAGCAGAGATCGTAGTAGTAGAACCACCCACAATCAAATCACCGTCGATCTGAAGGTTACCAGCAGCATCAATATTGTTAAAGTAGACGTCTGAAGTACCAGTCTGAATATAGTTACGAGTTACTACGTCTTGTGCTAATGTTGGATCAGCAACGTTAGAGATCCGGGTTGAATCAGCTGAGATTATACCTGAACCGTTTGTAGATAATACAATATTACCGTTCACGTCAAGTGAAGATATAGTATTACCGTTGAAATCTAGATTATCTACTTTAAGATTATCTAGCTTCTTATCGTTATCTACGAGTAGAGCTGAACCAGCTGTAAGTGTACCAGGGAGGTGATCTAGTTTATCTGTAAAGTATTGACCACCGATAACAAGGTGTGATGCTGCATCGCCACCTGTCTCTGCACCAATACCAACATATAATCGGCCACCACCAGCAACGGTGCTATAGTCCGCAGCTGAATAAGCTAATTCACCGTCACCTAGTACACTAGGATCTCCAGCTGTACTGGTTCGTTTTAAGCGAATGATAGTAGTAGACATCTAAATCTCCGTTGTCCGTTATTTTTAGTAGTGTCCGCCTTCGAAACTAGTTCCATCGGCTAATGTTTGTTTTGCCTTCCATTGCCCGGTTGTGGAATCCCACACGAGCATTGCACCCTGCTCTTTCGCTGACATATCAATATCAGTCATATCGTTAAGAGATACGGGTGTTCCTATACCAATAGTCTGGGCTCTAAGCTTATCCCTGTTAGAAGATATCTTGGCCTTAAGATTTGTCGAGGGGTTAATCCCAACAGTAGCTTTAATATTCGCCATTCTTATCCCCTAGTAACGCTTGGAGTAATTTCTAACTGACCCTCAATAACTCGGGTAACAGTTCCGCCACCTGAAACTATTTCAACATCATAGACATAACGACCAGCTTTCATTCCACCAGTCTGGGTATCAGTTAACTGAAGTTGTATCTTTCCGTTAGTTGGTGTATCGACTGTTGTAGTAAAGTCTATAGCAGTTGTTGAGCTATATGTCTTACGTACTTGTCCGGATGTGGTATAACCGGTAAGATCCAAAGGCTCATTTGTATCGTCTACCAGTGTAACTACACTAATAAAGGTAGAACCTTGATCTGCTGTCAGGTTTGCGTATATAGCCATTGATAAAATCCTAAGTCTTTCATCTATTTATACTAAAAGAGGACTAAAGAAACGCCCCTATTAGTATTTATGGCTATATTTCTGGGAAGAGGCAGGTTTGAATAAATCTGTTCACTGTATCTGGATCGTATCCAAGTGATTCCATGACTCGAGGGGTGTGAGGGTTTTGCTTCTGGTAGTGGCAGTAACGATTCTGTGCTTCTGTATAGTCCGATGAAGTAGTATCTTCATCTTCAAGGTAATCTAGGTATTCCAATAGATTGCGGGCTGACAGATTAAGTACTTCGTCTAGTTCTTTTGCGTCTCTTATGTTACCAGCTGATACCATATTCTCTGAAAATATTGCCTTTGCCCATGGCGGTAGCTCCCGCTTCTTGCTCCAAGAATAACCTTCTACCCTTTTAGCAAATGTATCGTTTAGAGGGTGATCACATTTTATAGGGCTAAAGTCGTGGAATGCACCAGTTACCTTGTTCGGTCCAGCAATAAGATCGAATCCATATATAGGTGCAGAAGAGTTTACATAGGGGAATACACAAAGGTGCATCATATAAAGCTTTTTCTCTTCTCTCTTATCGACAATATCAATATGAGCTCGACGTGCACCTTTACCGTTATAGACTAGATTATCCCATGGGAAGTCGTGAGTCTCGTCCGCTCGCGAAAGTCTAGAATTGAGTATAGCTTGAAGATTTTGAGAATGCTCTTCTAATCTATTAAAGATTAAACTCATCAGTAAGATCCTCAAATAATGAAATAGCAAACCCAAAGGCTACACGTGCTTCGGGACCTAGATTATCAGTAAGCTTTTCTCTTGTCTTTTCAATTAGGCCTTTGCGATCATCAAACTCATACATTGAACCTGATCCAGGTACACGAGATTTTAAGATCTGTCCGCCATATAGATCGCCAAAGTGCCTAGTATAGATGTGTGCAAGTACGTTATCACTTAACTCTGACAAGTGATTAATGTACATAAAGGTAGTTGTTGCAACTACAAGAGTGTCATTATCTACACCAAGCTCCTCTATATCCGCTCGAATAGCATCAGCTCTTTTAATGCCTTCAATACCTTCTAAGACATTTTGGGAATCAGCTACCTTTTCTAAGACAGAGTATATTAGCCATAGATTAGAAAGATAGCTAGCATACTGATGCTTATTAATATTACCAGAAAGAAGTAATTGGGCAAACTTATTTTTTTCTGCTTTCTCGTGTAAATCCCATGTAATATCTTTTAAGCTCATTTTCCGTTTTTCCATTTAGGCAGTTTAGGATCTGTCTCAGTAGGATGCCTTGCTAATCCCCATATAACTAAAGAGTATCTATTACCCCACCAGACAGTGTTTGCTTCATGTAACATAAGAGACGGAAATGTTATTAAGCTACCCTGCGTTCTCGGCTGAACTTTAGCCTTGCTATGATTATGTATAGTAATGCCGCCACCAATATAATCTTTCGGATTACTTAATTCTATAGTAGTAGATATAGTTCTCATAGGTGCTACCTTCTGAACATCAACATGCGCTTTATAAAATCCTATAGGCTTATATGCTGTAAACTGGGGGTCTTCAAAGGTAGTTATTTCGGTTTGATGTAGCTTCCAAGCTATATCTATTATTATATTCTGCATGCGCTTTACTAAAGGCTGCAGAGGATGATTCTTTCCCCTTATAAAAGATACCTGGCTTTTTCTTACCTTCTTAGCAACCTCTATACCGCCACCAACCATACCCTGCTGAACCCGGGGGAGTTGGTAGTCAATAATAGCTTGGCACTCCTCAGGGGTTAGCACATTCGTTACGTGAGTTATTATATCACGCATGCTGAATCTTCATATACCAAATATCTTCAGGCCATTCTTTAGAGGGGAAAGCCTGGGTTACCTTTAGATTGTTTTCTATAATCATACTGTTAAACGTGCCAAGATTAGATCCTTTAATATTTTCCATTAAAAGAATGCATCCATCTTTTTCTAGATATTCTGATACGTTAGAGAAAAAATCTCTATGAATATTCCAGTCTTTATCTAAGTGCTTACGATCCTCATCATATAAATCAAACTCTTCTTGATTCTCTGGTTTCCAGTCATCAGCAAAGCTAAAGTGTGGGGGATTACCAAATATTATATCAAACTTTTGTTTAGGTATATTAGAGAAATTATCAGAATGTATAAACTTAGCCCTATTTGAAAGTAAGTTATCTTTGATAGATTTGTTAATAACATCTGAAACAGGTTTATGTATATCAGAAAAAACACAATGCTTTATAATATTATGCTTTAAAAGAACAAAGCCGATATAACCAGGACCAGAACACCATTCCATTCCGTTTGTAACTGATTTGCCCTTTAATAAAGTATAAAAAGAATTTGCAATATCGGTTATATGCTTTAGTCCATATCCGTCAAGTTGACCCGAAGTAGATATTAAATATCCCTCAAGATCAACTTGAATAATTTCTCTAGGATCTGTTTTATCCATTATAGAATATCTATATTAGGCCTAGTAATTAGCTTACCATATTCCGGAAGATAGAGATATTGAATATCACTTTGCTCTAATGTCCAAATGGCATCATCTAAAGTCTCTACTAGTGGTTCACCACCAAGATTAAACGAGGTATTAAAGATAATAGGACAGCCTGTTTTTTCTTTGAATGCTTTAATAATTCGATAGTAAAGAGGATTGTCTTCTTCAGTTACTGTCTGAATACGACAAGTACCGTCAACGTGAATAATAGATGGTATTTTTTCTTCAATACCAGGTTGGCAATTAACAGCATACATCATATGTGGGGAGTCTTTCATACCACGTAGATCAAACCATTCATGCACATCTTCAGCGAGAATAGATCCAGCGAATGGACGAAAGTATTCCCTTCGCTTAACTTCATTAACAAAGTCCTTACCGTCTTTAAACGTAGGATCAAACATTAAAGATCGATTACCTAATGCTCGAGGACCATTCTCAGATCTACCTTGAAAGCATCCTACAATGTTCTTAGAAGTCATTAGCTTAACAATATCATCGTCATTTGCATTTTCTACAGAAGCACCGTATTTATTAGCTATATCCAGAATTTGATCATCAGAGTAATTATACTCAAATCCAAGGTAAATGTCGCGACCATTAAGCTTTTCTGTATCTTGAGATGTTTCGTAATAACCCCAAAGAGCTACTCCAATTGCTGTACCGCCATCATTAGAAATAGGCTCAACAAACAGGTTAATACCTTCCTTATTAATTTCATCTAGGAAATAGTAATTAGCTACACAGTTAAGGGCATATCCCCCAGAGAATACTACATTCTTTTTACCAGACATTTTTGATGCTGATAGTATAATGTCTAGTACTTCTTTTTGTGTTTCAGTTTGTAAAGCATAAGCCATATCCCTACGATTTTGCATTGTAGTAGGATCTACACCTGGCTCTGGTCTTTCAGATAAGTACTCAAACCACTGATCATTAACTATTGCACCGCCAGGATATCTGGGTGTAATTAGGTTTCTATTTGATATCGAGAATTTCCCATCTTTTGTAAAAAGGTTAGGGATATTCTCATTAGGCTTTCCGTATGGGAATAATCCCATAGTTTTACCGGCTTCAATGCCAGAGAATCCAACATACTCTGTTACTGCTTCATATGTTTTAGTAATACCCGCATGACCTGTTTTTAAAGATACATGAGTACCTTCTTCATTTAGGTATTCTGATGATTCATTATAATCTACTGCAGAGACTATAGAATCTCTTGATGCGGAATGCTTATATAAAGTCTTAAACTTAGCTGGATAAGAGCAGTCTAATATAGTTTCTACTTCCCATAAAGCAATAGGATCTTGACCAAATTTACCATATTTTACTGACCCAGCACCGTCCACAACAACAGCAACAGCATCATCAAAACCCGATCGATAAAAAGCACAAGCTGCGTGAATTTTGTGGTGCTGAGCCGCAAGATCAATAACTTGTGGATGATCTCTTAAATCAACGTTTTTTCTTTCAATTATTCCTAGCTTTCTGGCATAACCAGTAAAATCGTCGTCGCCGGTGTAATCAATCTTACCTGCTGTATCCTGTAAAGATTGGGTATGTGATATAAAGATATAATCAACTTTGTCCGTATAGTCCAATACTTTGTGCATAGCAGCGAAAGGACCTCCGTCATATTTTTGTCTAGATAGTCTTTCCTCCTCAATAGCAAATACTATTTTGCCGTCTTTTAATAAACATGCACCAGCATTATGGCCACGAGAAATACCTAGGATATACCCTGTAGGGTTAGACATTATAAAACCTCATCAATTAATAATTTATTTCTTAGCAAAAGGGGGAGAGATAGGTTGACCAGCTTTACCATGGGAGCAATTAGGGCCATGAACGTGAGGTACATCATCTACCTTAGGAACTTTAACATTCTTTGACTTACCTAGCTTATTTGTAATACTTTTCATAGCTTTATTAATAGTATCATCCGACATGATCATAAGATCTTCGTTATTACGTTCCCCGGTATAGTCATGGGTAATTCTCATAGGAATATACTTTCTCTTCTCTTTACCATTATCTATAATGGTAAAATTCTTGTTATCTGGATAAGATATATTCTCTGGGCAAGTAGAGCCAATAATAACAGTAGCGGGTTTCTTTAGAGCATGTGCATAATGCTGACCCATACTATCGCAACCGAAGAAATAGTCTGCGGCATTAATAATACCCATCCATTGTAGCAGATTAACATTAGTTGGCATTGCTATACCGATTTCTTTTGGTGGGGAAGGGACTTCAATATTAGCCATCATAATTACAGAATAGTCTTTGGATAACCTCTCTGCAATATTATAAACATCCTTAAGTTCTATAGAACGGCCTGAAGAATCAAATATAAAATTACCTTCTTTTTGTACACCAGAACCAAAAGGCTGGAATACAACAACCTTTTCTTTACCTAGTGCCTGGCGGGTCTGTTCAACAAGATTATAACCATAGACCTGATCAATCTTATTAATTTCAAGATTAAACTTTTTAGTTTCAGGCACTTCCTTAAGATCGTTTATAAGAATATCAAAGGCTTGAATTAAATTACACTTTTGATTAAAGTAAGCATTTAGCCGATAAGGTTCTGGAGATATTATTTCACGATCTTTTAACTTTTCTTCAAATAGGCCTTTATGACCCATAGGAAAAACGTTATCGCGAATAATGGGGGAAGCCATGAATAGCTCGTGCCAAGCCTCTGCTACGATTATAACATCTTCGTCAACATTCTGCTTGTGCCATTCTAAAGCTGGGATGGCACAGAGCACACGCCCTGCACCACCATTAATAAAAAAAGCTTTCTTCATTTGATACCTACCATAGTTTAACTTTCAAAATAATATAATACTATATATTATACCACAAAAAGTGGATTTTGTATACCCTAATTACTAATCAGTATCCCAGGATATACAGACCATTCCGCCCCTACCTCTACCACCTGGACATGCATTACATCCGCCGTAAACAGAGCTTCCAACTGCTCCCATTCCTGGAATACACAGTCCGCCGGCATCTGGGTTAAAACAGTGGCCGTTGCAGGTATTACCGTTAAATGGAAGGTAACCATTCGCCGTCGGGTCTTTACCATCCTGAAGTTTGGTAAAACCATACACAGGAGCTGGTTGCGAGAATCCTTCTTGCATATTGACGCCAATCCCGACTTCAGGATATATCGTAGGTATTCCCCTTATTAAGATATTCTTTGCCACTGCAGAAGAAGTATTTCCACTTAAAGACGGTATTCTACAACCGTAAATAGGTGGAATATACAAGTCATCAGCGCCAGTGTCCCAACAGAAATGCCATCCATTTCCACAATCCTGTATTGAACATTCATTACACGTATCAACATTAAAGGTAGTTAATTCAGCGCCAAGGGCGCTACTTTGTCCTTCTTTAATAGAGGGCATTCCAAATGCGCATGCAGATGTATATCCACTGAATGTTTGGCAGGTCCTGCAATCCCACATGCAGACACACTGCAGATCCCCGCCAGGAGAGCAAACCTTAAATATCGCCGAGTCGCCTCCAGCAACGTCACCACCATTTGGATTACCGCAATAACAGAACCAACTGCCACAGTTTCCGCCAGGCGCGCCGATTGTTGTATTCGTTGCACAACAGCAGTAAGAGCATGCCCTACAGAAACAAAAGACTTCGCCAGGACATACATCAATTTGTGTTACTGAATATGCTGAGTTTATTCCGGGAGGGCTCATTCCGCAACAACACATTGCTCCTGAGCCCCCACCTGAACCCCACATTTGTATTGACAGTCTACTCGTATTTGGGGGTACGCAGAAACAGAAATCACCACCGCATCTATAGTAACCAGAGGTGTCGTAGCAGCAAATGCCATTTGATTTAGGAATGGTATATGGATCTATATTTGTTTTCCATTCATTAATCATAGAAGTTCGCCAAACCGATGCAGCGCCCCCGGTCGCACTCGGATATTTGCTGACTATGTTAGAGGGTTCGGATGTTGAGACACCTGATACGTCATACGCCGCATTAATTGCGCCTCCCGCTTCTTCGGGCCCGTATAACTTATCCTGTGCAACTACAGATGCATATAATAATAAATCAGCCATTTTTTATTTCCTTAATCTATTTCTGGTAGCTGGTTAAACAATAACTGTATGCTAGCAGGGATCTTAGGTATTTCAGATGTATTCATAGTTATATATTTCCAAGAATATGCACTCTCTACAGTTTCTAAATATGTAGTAATAGTAGAGATAAAAGAATCAATCTTTGTTTGATCAGCATCATCAAAGTCATATGCATTGTTATATTTTTTAACCTGATTTAGTCTAGCAGTCGCTGTAGTTTTTAGTATATTAGAGACGTCTTTATAAATAGGATTTGCAAAACACTCAGCTTGATCTGGAGATTCAGGATTAATTCTATAATCTCCTATAAAGTAATCCCTTAAACAAGGGTTTGTAATTTTTTTATAGATAGAACCGTCATGATTAGTCTCATCCTCAAAAGTATGATCATCATGAGTATGAGGATAAAGCAGTGTGGCAAGATCAGGATTGGCGTCAGCATCAACAGTAACTGTATAATTAAAAACCGCAGCTTCTTCTTCAGTAAAAGCTTCTGCTTCTGCTTCTAAATCCCCGTATCTTAATTCCATAATGCTAAGGTTATTGTCTAGTCCAATATAGAAATATTGAGGACCTTCATATGTATATGTTGCTGTTAACTCATCTTCCCAACTGTCTACCCAAAGCTGATCAGGAACGTTAACTGTAAATTCTTTTTGCATTTAAGGAATTCCTCTTTAAATTTATATTTATGCGATTAGCAATACGTTACTCGAATAGCAGCTCCGCGTCCGTAATCACCACATAGTCCATTACCGCCGCCCATAGCATGGCTAAATACTGAGCCATGGCCAGGCATACAAGCAAACTTCGCGGTAGCCATACCAGCTTGAGCAGTAGAGCACACACTCGCACAGCAATTCCCGCTAGTAAAGGTGAAACAGCAATCTGACCCAGGAGCTTTTTGTGTTGTTGCCCCAGTAGGGCCAAAGCATACGGTTGGAGCATATTGAACAAAACCATGATGATTAGTATCATAACACATTGCATTCCACCTTTTAGGGATATATCCGCAAGTGGGGTTTCTACCTGAATCTAGGAGGGTTACTGAAGGAGTACAATGGCTTATAACATATGGTATTATTCCACAAGTAGCACAACTGTTAGTAAAACAATAATCATAGCCAGAGTTACAGAAACAAGATCCTGCTGGGTTATCATGTAAGGGACTCTGCCATCTACACAAGCCAGTGTTTACCTTCATCCATCCCTTTGAATAATCTAAATATTTAAGATTCTCGGGATCATAGCCAAAGGTATAAGCATCAGTGCCATTACCAACTGAGCAAGACCAAGAACATAAGGTTCCACATCCATAATTAGCTATTAAACAAGTTATACCTGGACCCGATACACAGGCACATGCTCCGGTCTGCTGAATTCCACCGTGATAACCGAAGCAACAGTTGGTACATCCAGTACATAGAAGGTATGTTTCCCCAGCAGTAACATCCATAATAACAGATACGAATTCTCCGGTGGATCCTCCTGGGTGTCCACCACAGCAACATCCGGAAGCTGAACCACCTCCCCCACCCCAAAGTTGGAATCCAGCTTTAGTTACTCCGGCAGGAACCGTCCAACTACAATTAGCACAACATCTATTATAGACCGGATCCCATACACAGAATACCCCGCTTGTTCCGTCAGGGCAGTCGGAAGCTAATCCAGTATCATCTATCTTAGGTATTGATGTAGACCACGTGGAAGCATCCATCTTCTGAAGACCAACCACCTGCTGATCCGACAATCCAGTGGCTTCTTTAGCAGCATCGTCTGCTGCTATTAAACCGCTTAGGACTTGATTATATATTATAGCATCTGACACTATTTTATCTCCTTAATACTATAAAAGTATTTATAATAATTTAAACAACAGTTATAGTATCAATTAGGTTTGTTGTCTCGTTATAATTCAATGTAATATTCTGTGTAGTAGATCCATATGTCTCTGTCCAAGAAGCTAATCTCCAATACCTAGTATCTTTACCGCCAAAGGCTGACCAATCAGTTCCTGCGTAATACCATGTAATATTAGAGTAAGTAATATTATCTGCAACAGCTGCACTAATGTTGCCGTTAGCATCAAAGGTAACGCTAGAATAATCAAAGGCGTTAGTCTTAAAGATTGAATTAACATCAAAGGCATTTGCCGTAATTGTGGTGTCAACATAAGTTTTAACAGCTTGCTCTGTTGGTACTGCAATATTTGAATTACCAGCCAATGTACCATCAGATGAGAATTCGTTAATTGATTCACCAAGCTGAGCACCAATTGAACCAAGTCGTAAGCTAGTCAAACCAGCGAGGTTAAAGGCGTTAGCATTTAGCGTTGCTGTACCAGTTGCCTGATCAATCTTAAAGAATTCACCAACTCTAAAGTTACCGTTTTGGTCAGTAGACACATAGTATACACGTCCTGGGAATGTCTCCTGAATCTCATTACCTTGTGCAGGCGGTTGGGTAGGCTCGTTCGGATGGTTTGTTGTAACTGTACCACCAGTACCAATCTGTAGGAAATCGTGACCTGTCAAACGTACCTGTGAGTAGTTATAACGAACTGTAGCAGCAACACCCTCTGCTGATCCAGTAGGTTTCTCCTGAGACAATACAACTACCATATTTGATGTATTATCTACATATGTTCCAGATACACTCTGAATTACATATGAAATAGTGTCATCTGTAAGAGATATACTACCGCCTGGTTTTGGCTCGGCAGCAAGACCTGTAACAATTAGGATAAATCCACGTACGTCTTGTGCACCGCCAACATCTACTGTAAAGACTGCACCACTTGTTGTTGTGCAGTTATTGCCAGGAGTAAATGTTCCTACAACATTTTCGACATAGACTTTATCAGCTGAATACTGTACGTTTAATACTGTAGCAGTAGCACCTGTTATATCTTCTGTAATAGTATCCCCGACGTTTACTGTGCCGGAGATGTATACTGCGTTAAGCTCTTGGCCTACAATAGTACCAGTTAGAGGTACCTCTGCAACATCGAAACCGCTTGATGATGCACCGTATGTACCGTATGAGCAGTTACCGTTAAGTGAACGAATCTCTGAACCATTTGTACATGTGTAACCAAAGTAACAGAAGTATGTAAAGTTAGATACAAGTTCTGCTAAACCGCCGTTATCGACCCAATAACCTACACCATTGTCAGAGATAATAGTATAACCGTGGAAGATCATACTCTTATTACCGCTTCCGTGAAGCGTACCATCTACATATGCGCCAATGCCGCCAGATCCAATAAAGGAGCATTCGAGTACATATGGTGACTTGGTAGAGATAGGGGATAGCTCGTTAAATGCTACCGCGATACCAGCTGGTGTTGACGTTGTAATGTCATCAGCTGTAGAACCAGGAACCCAACCAGTCATACCCTTGAACGTCATCTTGTTCAGGATAGCACCGTTTGATAGCTTCCACATTGTACCAGTCTCAAAGCCTGAAGCTGCATGTACTAATACTGTACGTTGGTTATCACCCACGACCGCTGTATTACTTCCTACTACAATTGGAAGTTCTTCTGTATAAGAACCAGTCTTAACAAAGATTGTAGCATTATCACCCGCTTGCTCACAAGCATACTTGATTGAAGCAAATGGTGTTGATTGGTTTCTACCAGAATGAAGAGCATCTACGCCATGTGGAGCAACGTAGTAAACCTTATCGGATTCAGTAGCACCAATAAACTGCGCAGATGTACCAGAGTTAGTAACCGTTAGTGATCGACCAGCTACACCAGCATCACCAACTTGACCCTCTACTAAGTCTGTTGCGATTCTAGCAGTTAAATCATAGTAAACCACATCACCTTGATTTGTATCAGACATTGTCTGAATTTCACCAAGGTGATTAAGAATAGAGAAGCCGATAAACTCGTACTTTTCAAAAGGTAGTCCATATGTTTTTAGCTCTTCGATCTCCGGAGTAGCTTTCATGTAAGCTTCTACGATACTATCAAAGGTATATTCGCTTGGTATTTTAATTACATTATCAACGCCTGATATTGCTACAAAGTAGGTCGTTGTAAACTTATTTGCTGGAATATTGGCAAAATCGTATTGTCCAGCAGTTTTTTCGTTAAACTGAGGTACAGGAGTTAGGTTCGAGGTAAACGTAGCCCCTGTTCCTGTTGGGGAGGTAACAATAATATCTGCATAGGTATATTGCTTACCACCGTTTGTTACTGTAACAGATAGAATACTGCTTGGCTCTGTAGAAATATCAGTAGTTGCACCTGTACCATCACCAATGCCGTTAAGGGTAAGAGTAGCAGTTGTATAGCCTGTTCCAGGATTTGTTAATGCAATACCATTAATTGTGTTACCGGATGATAGTGCAGTTGATATAGCTGCTTGAACCGGTGTGCCACCGCCAAGTGTACCGTTATCAACTACGATACCAAATCCATCTTCAACAATTGTTACTGTAGGATTAACTTGGTAGTTTTTACCACGTGCATCATCATCAGCAAAACTAATAGATCCTATTGGATAACCACTTAGTCTTGGCTCTGCAGTAGCACCAGTACCATCACCCGTGATAGTTATTGTAGCGTATGTATAGCTATGACCAGCATTAGTAATTGCAATATCTGTCACACCGCCAGCTGTAATTGTAGCTGTTGCCGTAGCGTGGAAGCCGTCACCATTAATTGTAACGTTAGCAGTAGTATAGCCTGAACCAACGTTTGTGATTAAGTAATCAACGATCTTATTCTTTTCAGGATAAGCAGTTGCTGTTGCTCCAGATCCGTTACCGGTTGGATCTGTAATTACGACTGTAGCAGTAGTATAACCAGAACCAGGTGTTAATATATTAATATCTGTAACTGCGCCAGCTACAATTGTAACCGATACTGTCGCTCCAGTACCATCACCTGTAATTGTTGCTGTAGTAGAAGCATCGTATCCAGAACCAAGTGTGTCCATGTGAACGTGAGCAATTGGCTTACCAAGATCAAGAAGGTGTGATATTGAAGCTCCTTCACCTGTTGGGTCACCAGCATCATTTACTACGGTAATAACAGGATTCGTATAACCGTCACCTCGGGTAGTAAGGGTTATTCCGCTAGCTGATTGCTTAGCAATGTTAAATCCAGCAGGAATATCGATACTTGCTGTAGCTCCTGTACCGTCACCTGTAATATCGGCTGTAGTAAGAGAAGAGTAATCATATCCACCGGTTAACAGAGTAACGGACGCGATAGGAGCAGCAGAGAAACCTAGCTCAACAGTCGCGTCTGATCCATCACCCTGAACAACTGCTGTCGTTGTTGCACCTCGATAACCAGAACCACCATTAGTAACTGTAACAGAGCCAAGAATACTTAGCTTGTTGGATACTAGGGTGTTGCCGAAGTCTGAAATCTTCCAATCTGTAGCAAGGCGAGAAGCAAACTTATTTGTGGTTTTAACAGGAGCATCGATTTTAAGGTCTGCGTTTCTGAGTACGCCCGCAGAAGTAGATACATAATTTTCTGATCCAGCAGTTCCTGTTAGTCCAAATCCACTAATTACCTTAAGGCCATCTTTATTAGCATAAACTAGGCTATCACCATCAATTGATATGCCATGTCTTTCATCAGAAATATATGTAATACGATTATTAGACGGGCTAATGTAGATTGAAGCAACTTGAGCATTACTAATTAACGATGCATCATCTCGAGTAGTAGAAGAACTTAATACGCCGTCTGCAAAGTGAAAGTAATGATATAGTGTAGGTGTACCAGCTAATGTAACTGACTCCAGAGCAGTCTTTTCGTATCGTACTCCGTTAACGTAGTAGGTAAAGTTCGCTTGACCAGCTGCTGGATACATAACCAGAGTATTTGCAGTAGCAGCAGCTGAGTAAGAAGTACCTGTTGCAAATGTAGAATCTTCACGTTCTGTTACTACGCCGTCGGTACCAATTGAATATACTCTTGTACCGTTATCAGAGAATTCAATAACACCACGCGTTGTTGCGTGGCTATTATCGAAACCTGTTGGATCAAGAGAGGTATTAGTATATGTAGTACCGCCAATTCCAGTATCTAATTCACCTGTAAGATAGGTATTACCAGTAACACTTAGAGTTTCATCAACGACGACTGTATCAATCTTTGCAGTACCGTCGAGGAATAAATCTTTCCATTCTTTAGTAGCAGTACCTAAGTCGTAGGTATCATCGATGTTAGGGATAACATTCGAGTTAACGTCTGCACCAAACACAACGTTATCTGCATCACCATCGCCAAGCTCAATTGTACCACCGTTAAATGCTGTTGTACCTGTAACGACAAGGTTATTATTAATCGTTGTAGTACCAGTAGCAGCACCAATGCTCACTGCTGTACCCGCACCTGCAAAATTAACTGTTGTAGCGTTAGCATTAACTAGGTTAATAGAGGTCTGTGTAGTATCTAAGTTGCCGCCGTTAAGGTTAATGTCACCATCAACTGTTACTTCAGCAAGAGTTGAAGCAGCGTCGATTGAAAGTGTAGCACCGTTTTCAAGTGTAACAGTACCACCATCAACGGTAATATCAGCACCGTTCTGCAGGGTAAGTCCAGCACCACCAGATGAAGTGTTGTCGAATATCAATGGGCCTTCAACTGTACCACCATCTGTAGCATTAACAAATCGGTCAACGTATTGCTTAGTTGCAGCATGTAAAGCGTCAGTAGGATCTGCATCCAATGTAAGGAAACCCAACATTGTATCGCCGTCTTTCGACAGGAAGCCTTCAGCGCCTGTTGCAAAGTTATCCCATTCTGATGGAACAGGATCACTTGCTGGGGAATTACCGCCGATTACATCTTGGTTTGCAATAAAAGAGGATGAACCAGCCTTTACTACATCATCTTTAAAGTATTGTGTAGATGATGACCAAGTGCCTGTCCAACGAATGCCAGAGTTAAATTTCTGCCATTTACCAGCAGCCAGATCGACGTTAAAGTCTGCGCCTGCAGCGTGAGGAAGTAGTACGATATAAGTGTTACCACCATATGTAACTACTTCGTCTGTAGCATATTCTGTTAATGTTGCCCATGGACCAGTGCTCTTAATGCCTGGTACGATCTTATCCCATGTAGCAGTAGTTGTAGGATTAACTGCAGTATTAGTTGACTTAGCTTGGTATAATGAACCACCGTAGCTAATAACTTGACCAATAAAGTATTCTGTGCCAGTAGACCAAACTCCCAAGTAGGAGAAACCAGCAGAGTAAATTGACCAGTAACTTACGTTTGTAGGTACTTGGCCTGTAGACTCTGCAGTATTAAGATATACATTACCACCATAATTGACTAAGTCGCCAATGTAGTAAGTAGTAGCGTTAGAATATATGCCTTTATAGTCTGTTGCACCAGCTTGTAGTACCCAATCAACTAAGTCTGTTGGATTGGCACCAAGTGTAGTTACTGTAGCACGGTAAGAGTTGTTACCATATACAACAATATCACCAATGTAATATTGTGTAGCAACGTCCCAGTTTCCAGCATAGTTAACACCGCCAGTAAGCAATTCCCAGCCAGTCGCGACTGTAGGAAGTACATTTGATTGTGTTTCACGGGATCGGTAGATTGAGTTACCGTAAACAACCAAGTCATTAACGTAGTATTCTGTAACTGCAGAGAATGTGCCTTGGAACTTAATACCACCAACATACAATTCCCAATATGTTTCATTTGACGGTACATTACCAGTTGTTTCTAGTTTAGCACGATAGATGTTAGCGCCATATGCCACCAAGTCGTTAGGCACATAAGCTGTAGCATCGTTATAAACACCTTTAGGACTTACACCTTCTACGAACTTATCCCAGAATGTGGCATTAGTCGGTAGGTTACCAGAGGTATCTTGCTTAGCAATGTAGATCGAGCCACCGTAGTTAACTACGTCGCTCTTTTGATATACGCCTGCATCGCCATAAACGCCTTCGTACTGAATACCATCAAGGAATTTGCTCCAGTATGTTGCATTAGGAGGAGTAGTATTAACTGAATCTAGGATAGCTACGTAGACCACACCACCGTGTGCTACAGTATCACCAACCTTATAGTTAACTGCTACATCAAATTCACCTTGGAACTTGAAGCCCTCGATCATTAATTCCCAGCGTGAAGAATCAGTTGGAAGTGTACCAGCAGATTTTAATGCATAGGTATAGACATATACATTACCACCGTACTTAACAATGTCATTCGACTCGTAGGTTGTCCCGGAAACCCAGTCACCTGCAAAGTGAAATCTTAATTTACCTAAATCTATTAGTTGTGTCATACGATTTTAACCTGTAAATGTCCGTTAGTGCTCCATTGGAATTGAAGTGCATTCTGAGACCACACCCAATGCTTATATGCGTATTTATCAATGATTTCATCTTGTAAGTTTGGTAGTTGAACAGCTTCTGAATCATCGTCGATCATGTTAACTTCTAAGTTACCATTATCAGGATTCAATCTAAAACCATAGAATGTCTTATCTGCAAGGTCTAATCCTTCCGGATAACCATCAGCGCCTTCGATACCAGCCATTAATTAACTCCTGTTAATAGTGATAGAACTACGTCAACCGATGAATCAATAGCAGAAGAAGCTTTAATTGAATCTCCTACGTCTAATACTATCTTATTACCTTTCATAATTTCATCACTAAAACCATTCTCTATTCGAAAATTCTTTTTAATGTATACGTCGTTAGATCCGTCATTGAATATAAGACTAACTGGAACTATCTGATTAATGACATTTGACATGTTACAGCCGATTACTACAGTTTTTTCTGTAGCTGTAAAGATGGTACTTGGCGTAGTTCCAATACCCGTTGCTGAAACGTTCGAGAATGCTGACATAAATCCTACTTTAAGATCTTAGTATATAGATACTATTTATACGAATTCTAACCTAAAGCTATGGCATAAGTTATAACATCGTCCTCAAAAGCTGCCAACCGTGTCTCTACCCATTGCTTATCAACAGGTATATGCGATTTCCATGTAGATCCATTGTAAACAAGATCCACCCTTACATTACCAACGTCTAGATCAATAGTACTACCTGCTAAATCCCCATCTATAGAAGATGTACCAGGGTCAATAATAAGAGGATCTGTTGTCCAGGAACCACCGTCAAATAATGTAACAAATGCCCCAGTAGTGGGAGATGCGGGAAGAGTTAAAGTAAATGCCCCGCTAGAGGTATCTGCAAGAAGAAAGTCACCGGCAGATGCTACAAAGTTACTTGATATTCTGGTAATTGTTATACCAGATGCACCACCAACGGCTTTACGTGCAATGATATCAATAGCACCTGCATTATTTTTGTAATACAGTATGCCGTCATCATAGTTAATAGCAAGCTCACCATACTCAAGATCCGAAGTTCCTGGCTGACTCGTTGGAGTCGAGGATTTTTTAAGTATAATTTTTGCTGCCATGTGTATCCTTTACTCTTCGGTTATATCCTTGACCTCGATCTTCTCCCATTTGCCTATTGGGCATCGAGCTCCGGATAATCTAGTTTTGGCTGGCATAAAGCAGCCGCACTTCTTACATACGTTTATATTAGGTATAAGATGGACACACCTTCCGCAGAGAGCAATTCTTCTTGCTACTTCTGGATGTCCTTTACCTTCTACTATTGACATAAAGAAAGTCCTTACTTGTATTTATAATTTATTTCTTTCCAGGTACGGCTTTAACCGGTGCTTTTTTAGCACCTCTATCGATGTCACCTCGACCTTGAGACAGTGGACGATATAGCTCACGAAGCTCCTGTGTTTTCTTAAAGTAAGCATCCATTCTTTCTTCGACATCGTCTTGCCAGTCAAAATAGAGACCAGACCATTTACATGCTAGTATATTACCTAGAAGTCTTTTTGCTTCGTCAATTCCGTGGCGTCGTTGAGCTATAGTTAATACACGAGAAAATGGCTGATATACCCCAGCACCCTCTGACTGATATTTGGAAATATTCGTAACAACCTTACCGAGAGCAGCTCCTGTAATAGAGAATTCAGATGCAGTTGTAGTATAAACATGCGTACAGTTTTCAAGTAACTTTACGCCAGAAGCGTCTTTTGGCAAGATCTTATTCCATCCAACTCTACCAGCTAAGCCGTGTACTGCATCCCCTACTGTCAAAGGATGGGGCTTAAGATATACGTCATCTGTTTCGTTTATAAGTCTTAATACGTAATCTACATCAGCTAGGTCTATAAGGTTATGACCAGGCATAAACACAACATGGTTTATACTTTGGTATTTTTCTTCTAGATCAAGTAGATCATACTTGTCACATAGGGAATCAACAAAATGGGAAAGAGCTTCTTCCCCTTCTAGCCCTGCGTCTTCTTTAGAGGCAAAATCGATTAGTCTAGAGTTAATCTCTCTCGATTGGGTAGCAGAATAAAGACCCCCGGCCGGGAATTCGGTATAGGTATATTCTGAGAAGTTGTTAGATTGATTTGCTGAAACATCGTAGGAGATGTAATAGAAATCTGGGCACTTACTACGAAGAGTAGCTTCTTGCTCAGTAGCCCAATTATTCCTTTTAGATCTTGAGATATAAGGACCTATCTTACCAGCACCAAATGTCTTTTCATCAGACATAAGCTGGTCAGATAGGCGAGGAGCAATCTTAGGTTCGACCTTTGGCTTTTTTTCTTCGCTTGCCGGAGAATAGTTTGCATACTGGTCTAGATTTGTTTTTACTTCCATAGTATTACCTTATCAAAATAACAAAAAGCATTTTATTCTATAGTTATAGTACTAGCATCAATTAAGAATGGATCTTCGTTAGAATCTGTGATATCAGCTAATTCTTGAGCTTTAGCATATAGTGTATCTATATTGTCTGTAGGAGTGAGTCCTAGAGCAACCTCTCGCTGATTCCTAAGTACCATCCAATCGATCTGTCTAAGAACACGATCTCGACGTGTTCGGAGATAATTCCATCGACCAGAAAGGCGTGGCAATCTAGCTACTTCAGGTACTTCTTCTAGTCCATATGTTCTTACCCATTTACCTGTTTCTGGATCCTTTGAACAGGAGACTGCTTTAATAGCCATCTCTGCAGTTGCTTGAACAGTAATTTCACCAGGACCTACCGGGGGAACCATTACATAGTCTGTACCAGCCAAAGTCATTTCGGTAATTCTAGCTGGTAGTGTTGTATTAACAAGAGAGTCGCGAAGCTCCTTCTCTGTCAACGGAAACTCTAAAACCTCATCAGTTTCTTTGTTTACTCTTGCGTATAGCATAGGATGCTCCTTATTGAGTGAACCAGGTCGTAGACCTAGAAGTCGTAAATGTTGTTGTTACGTTATCGTCTGTGAGCCAAGATGTAATAACCTCTGTATCTCGCGACGTTTCTCGCTGAGTTAGGTAATCTGTATCATATGTAGTCGTAGTTTCTCGAGTAGTTGGAACTTCATATGCAGTAGCACCAGTATTCTGCAGGTATGTAGTTGTAGTTGTACGAGAAGTACTCTGAGTAGTTGTGTAATCAGTATTTCTATATGATGTTGATATACCAGACTCGGTTAGATATGTAGTAGGCTCCAATATAGAACTAAGAGTAGTTGAAAAACTAGTATACGTAGTTGGATCGAACCTTGTTTCCTGAACCGTCGTAAAACTAGTATACTGCGTTGTACCCGGAGTAAACTGGGTATACTCCGTTGGGTAAGTTGTGGACCCAGTATATTGTGTTACCTGGGTAATATATCCTTCGCCCTGTGTAGGAACATAATAGCTAGTTGGATATGTAGTAACCCCAGGGGTATACTCAGTAACAGTTGTGTTATCGTATATAGTATCTCTAGAGTAGAGCGTAGATCTCGAGCTTGGAGGTACATATCCGCCAGAGGGATTAGCCTCAATTATTGTTTCAGTAGTATTACACGTTAAACTACAATCTTGACAAGCTGATGATAGGTAAGAAATTGTTGTATATTGGTCAAGTGTATATCCTGAATTATAGAACACAGTAACACTAACAGGGTAATTATCATATGACGTGGCGATATAGTCTGTAAGCTCATAAATTTGACAAGGAAAACAGTTAGACTCAGGAGTTGAGCAATATTCGGCTGCATCTATTTCTGGATAACAACCACTAAACGGGGGAGCACCTAGGCCGTTTCCCACGTAAGTGTTTGTAGATGTTGTGGTATATGTTGTTTGTGTAGAAATATATGTTGACACATAAAAGGTTGGTTGGCTATATGAATAAGCAGTTAGTATCTGTCCTGGACTATAATTATTTACAGCAGGAGAGCATGATACAATTGAGCAGTTACTTGGTACCGTGTCTCCTGATGTACCGGCCGGCGATCCGTCTACATTATATAGGTAGCATCCGGATGCAGAATCGTTATAGGAGTACGATGTAGTTGATGTACTGTATGTAGTAAAGAAATACCCAGTAACAGTTGTATTTTGGGAATAATCTGTTGACCTGGTAAGGTCGTACGAGGTAATATTAGTATAAGTAGTCGGCCGCGAAGTTGGTGAAGTGTATAATGTATTATACGTATAATAGTAAGTGAGATTAGTATTTGTTGGAGTAAGTACAACAGCAGTAGTATTTTGCGGTGTATAACTAGTATACACCGTTCCCTGAGGAGTAAGAACCTGTACTGCTGTTGGTACAGTATATTCTGTTGTTCCCGGAGTAAGGGTTGTATCAATCGACGTATTATAATTACCTTTAAACGTATCATTACTAGTCGGAGTATATAATGTAGTTACATCATATGCGGTTGATACAGCATAAACCCAAGATGTAGGGAAATTGGTAACAAAAGTGTTTGAGTATTCAGTATCTACGCCAGGATCAGTAAATAGGGTATCGAAGGTAGTAGTAGTTATATTCGACGTAGGTGTAGGTGTATACCACTGGGTTATATAAATGGTAGGAGACAGCGTAGGAGCTGAAGTAGTAAAACTAGTATTAGTTAGCCTAGATGTAAGAAAGCTAGTAATAGCTGACGTGTACTGACCTTTTGGAGTACCTAACCAGAGTCTACGTGACATTATATTTCCTTTATGCGTTTTGACGCCAAGCCTGAACACCTAACCAATTTGATCCATTATCATATGTTTCTAAGATAATTAGGGTCTTGCCAGAAGCATTAAGAATAGGGTAATTACCTTTGTCCCAAGTAGTTGTTGGAGGCCAGGTAATAGTTCCTTGACCAGGATTAGTTAGGTAAAAGTAAATGGTATTTACTGATCCGCTTACAAGATTTGTAGCAGTAAATGTAGTATTGCCGGTGATAGTTGCTGTAATAGTCTCACCAGAATTTAAGTCTAGGGATTTAACACCTGAGATGCTACCTAGATCTTGCTTCTTACCTCTGACATTGGCGTCGACGAGATTACGATTATCATCAATAATCGTAGTGCCTGATACCTTTATTGCCATCTTCGTATCTCCTAGAGAAACTCGGCTGAAGGTCTTATTTGACTTTAGCTGATAACTCTTTAATTGCCTCGATGAGTATAGGAATAAGCGAGTCATAAGATACTCTCTTAATTCCATCTGAACCTGTATTAACAATGGTTGGAACTACCTCTTCTACCTGTTGAGCAATTACACCTATAGCAGGCTTAGAAGAGTCCTTCCATTCAAAGTTTACGCCTTCTAATCTGTTTACCAGATCTAAAGCATTTTCTATAACGCTCACGTTTTTCTTTAAACTAATATCAGAAGTTGAATTAAAATCTGTTGCTGATATTGTTGACCCAGCAATTGGAGCCAATGCAAAGCTAGCATGACCCGTATCGATATCGATACCAGCAGAAGGCTCTGGTGTATACCCTTGATAGAACTTCCATGTACCGCCATCTGTAGCATCACGAAATACACCAGTGTGTGCATACCCAGAGGCAGTGCCATCAGAGTTATAACCGCCAGCTAATCCTAAGTCTAGATTGACATATGTCTTAGCGTAGGTAGAACCTCCAGAGACGTATGTGTCTGTATTCGTAGATGCAATTGTAACTGATGTTTCTGTTGTTGCAATTATCTCGGCACCAGCTACATTAAAAGATGCTGGGGTAGCACCCTGTACAACTAGGAAATCCCCTACAACATAGTTATTATCAGCGGTGTAGACGACATTAGTTCCATCACCAACCGCAGCGGTAAGAGTACCTTCAGTACGCTGATTAACATAGATCATGGTATCAGCAACACCAAGATTCTGTACGTTTACGAAGGTAGTTGTACCTGATACTTCTAGGTCACCATCAACAGTCAAAGCACCAGTAAACTGGCCTGAGCCAGTAAACACAGGATTATTAATAGGAGCTTTAAGATCAAGCTCAGTACTAATATTAGTAAAGTTGGTATCTACCTCGCTATTTAATAGTCGGGTACCTTTTACACTACGAAGTGTGAGTGCTACAGACATTGTGATTCCTATTCTTTATTTACTAAAGCAGTAAGTAAATTCTTGATGTCAGATAAATCTGTCTTTATATTATTTATATCCGATTCTACATCTACCATCTTGGTTTCCATATTATATTTAAAAGCTTCTTCTTCTTCTATTCTATTTCTTTTCTGAACGTAATCAGAAAAAGCTTTATTGTCTTCGTTAATCACAGCTTTATTTCGGGTATCTTTTAAAAGATGTTTATGACCGTCAAATGGTTTTACTTTAACTAATGACATTATGCTAACGCTATGATTCTTAGATTCTTACACTTAGGTACAATGGCAGAATCTGTTGATGTAAATGCAATCTTAAATACGATGCTTTCAAAAGGAGGAAGATCAAGTAGCTCTACCTCTACTTCTTGGAATTTTTTATCTAAAGATACTGGCATAAGAGGTACTAAGGCATCAATGTGTTTGAATTCGTTCTCTGCAATATCATCAGATTCACCAACTAGACTTGTTTTATAGAAAACCTTAATATTTGATCCGGCCGGGCGATTAACATCTAACCTAAGGTTAATCGATGTAGATGGATTAACAAAGTCAATTTTACGAGTAATATACTTAGAGTATACAGAACCGCCAGAGGGAGCTTCTTCAGCAACAAAGTTCCTACCGATTAGAATAGTATATGTACCAGTATTTGTAGCGCATGTACCGCCAGAAATCTTGGTGAAAGATATTTCATCAGCATTAGAAGAAATAGAGGATATACGATAAGTTCCGCTATTAGTAGTATTGGAATCTGTAATATATGCTGTTGTTCCAGCTACCAACTTAAGTGCAGCATCTTGTTGTGCCAATGGGACTGTAAGTATACCAGAGGTTGCCGTAGTAGCTGTAAAGGTTACTGAAGACACGGCAGTCATAAAATCTGTATAGTCTTCTGTCAGAGGATTTTCACTTGATTCGTCAGGATTGTTTATTAAATTCTGCGCTGTTAGTACACCAAGCTGCTGCTGATCGATTACGGGGGATAACCTAGTATTTTGAGACGATAGACCAATCCTATAGCTAAACGAATCTGCTCCAGATAGGTTTTCTGCTTTAGTAACAGAGTTAGCAATAATTCTTGATTTAGCTAACTCTGTTGTTCCAGGTTCAAGAACTGTATAGTCTAGGTCCTGCGAGTAATCAGAGTAGGTACCTTTAAACAAATGCTGTACTTGTGTAGTTGTTTCTTCGATCTTAGATGTGATAGGATACAGTGCATTGACCACAATATTTTCGGTAGCGGTCACTCGAGTTCCACCGAATCTAGCATTAGCATTAGCTGCTGTTGGCAGAGTAACAGTATAACCGTTTAGATTAGCATTTGATATAGCTAAAGGGGTATTCAATACGTTTGTAAAGTCTACACCGTGTATAGTACCAGTTGTACCGAATACTTTATCTACTTCTGCAATGCCTGCTAGTTTAACAAATGAGCCATTAGTCATACCATGGTTAAAGTGATTTACTCTCATGGTAGTAGATCCAGAGAAGGTTTGGCAAGGATCCTCTTCTAATACTTGTGACTCCATAGCTGCGGTGTTAACATTAAAGTTAATACTACCAGCTGCAGTTGTATCAAACTTGGCACGAAAAATAGAAAACTTAAGATCCTGTTTTTGCTCTGGGGTCCATGTCGAGGTATTTTGTGACTTGAATAAGGATCCTAGATAGGGCTGCTTAATAATTCTTTTACCAGTAATTAAATCTGTAGTATCTAGCTCAGATATAAACACAGTGTACTTCTTTGAATCGGATCCGAGACAAAGAGCATATTCACCTTTTTTTAGAAAAACTGGACTATCAAATCTTATAATAGTACCAAGTGATCCATCAGCAGAAGTTGATATGTTTTTAGGATATATGAATTTATCAGACAAGGGAATAATATAATCGCCAGGGAATCCGTCTTTCATATCCCTAAGCTGAATTCTCATCGGAGTCTTTCTGTCTATATTCTTAAAGAATAATTCTACCTTAGTAATTACACAGGTATTCTCAACAAGAAATGATTGAGCTAAAGGATCTACGACATTATATGACATTTATTAACTAGCCTCTTTGTATTATACCAGGCTTCCGCCAGTTTCAGTATTATTTATAAGAAGCCTAACAGCCTCTTTTGCCCAGCTTTCGTCTATCGCAGGGTTATCTATGTTTGTAGCAGCTGTAATTGCTTGAATAGCAATCTGGTTTGAAAGAGTTTCTACATTTGCACCTTCAACAGTATTTAGATAATTGGTTACAGATGCATCTGAATCATTTCCATATCCCCTAGCTACACCAACCTCAATCATGGTTTTTACTGCAAGTGCTACTTTTTCTGCGTCTGCATTATAAGCATCAGGGACAACGTCAGCATCAATATATCCATTAGTAATGTTAGAGCCAGACGTTGTTGCATTTGCTAGAGTGTCTGATGTAATACCGTTAGCATCGAAATAAGCCTGGGCTTCTCCTCTTTCTGCTTCTGTAAGGTTTCTACCAAATGCATAGTTAAATACCCCACCTATAAATCCAACGGTATCTACAACTTGAGCTCGTGGAGGATCTAAGTCGCCATCATCGTCGTCATCTGGATCAAGATCTACGTAAGTCGCGATGAAGATTGTATCTTTAGGAACTGTGTAGTTACAGTAGTATTCTGAATTAGCTTCAATTAGAACTGCTGTTTCTCCCCAGTTGCCATCGGCTATCATCTCATAGTAATCAAAGCCGCGACACTCGTAACGGTTATGAGTACCAGCTGCAATAGGATCAGTAGGATCGTATATTTCAGCAAGATCTTTTTCTTCCTGAGTAACGGTTTCACCAGAGGCTTCAATTACTACAATTTCTTCAGGAGTTACATAGCCGCATTCTGCTGATCCATATTCTTCAACGTTCTTATATGTTCCGCCAACGCCATCGTGGTATTCTACATACTTAATAAATCCAGGCTGGAAGCATTCAGTATTACCAGTAGGCACACCAGCTGCTGGATGAGTTACATACTTACAATCTTCAACGTTATTTGCTTCAATTAAGGATTGGTAAGTGTTACAGTCTCCTGTAATGTAGTTATATGTTCCATCGAAATATTGTCCATATAAATCTGTGCCATTCTTACAGAATGTTTGAGCCAGAGTTCCAGAAACTTCACACGGGTTAACAGGAGTACATTGTGTAGAGCCTGTTTCAGTAATAACCGTTGTTGTCGTGCAATTACCATTACCATCAGGGCCTGCGGCGACTGTAGCCATTAGATTGAAGGTAACATTATCGCAGTAAGTATCAAGTATGGTTCCACCTGGAGGACATGTCTGTGGCGTTACTGGGATAGGTGGCTCTGTTGGGGTTGGCGTTATAATAGGCTTAACATATCCACATACACCAATATTCTTTGCTTCAATCAGGGTTTCGTATGTACCACCCGCTCCATCATAGTATTCGCCATATAAATCAAATCCTCTACAGGATTTACCCTTAAGCTTACCACCCTCAAAATAGTTTGTCCTTGCAGACTTTTCAATAACAGGCTTAGATGTAACAATAGCGTTTCTGGTTGATACAATCTCATTTTGTATATTTTGCAGTTCACCAGAAGAGGTAAATGTCATCTCTGCAGCAGTAAACTCGTAGGTAGGATTGTTTTCAAAATCATCTGTCATTCTGATGATATATGATCCAGTATTAAAGTTATATTTTTCTGCAGAGTAATGGAATGTGCCCTTTAGCTTTCCGTTATCATCGGTAGCAATCATTCTTCCTTGCTGCCCAAAAGCATTAATAGTTGTATTAGAATCACCAGCTACAAGGTCATGCTCATATAGTAATGTTGATTTACAATCAGCTGTAACATCAACATTATTAAAGAAAATATACATGCGAGTATCAGGCATTAAGCCTTCTGCCTCAAAGTTAATAGCAACATCTCGCATTTTAGCTATAACAGAAGACGATCTAACAATGTCGTGTCTTGTTTCAGTTGTAATCTCTTCAGTGTACGTTGTTTCAGTACCTACTCGAGTCCCAACCTCTTGTGTACCTTGATATGTACCAAAGTGAACAGTTTCCCATGCTCCCCAGACTGTGCCATATGTGCCTTTTGCTTTGGCATCAGCAGTAAGTGACGAATAGTTGTCAACAGATACCGGAAGATCCGGAAGACGAACCGTATCAATCCATATATCAGATTGCTTACCCTTCATCTTACCGCGGAACGATACTACGTCGTACGGATTTAGATTTTCTACTTTAGAAGATCTATTATTAGAGATCATTCTTTCTTCAGTATAAGGAAGGGTGTAAAGATCGCCAGTTTTAGCATAGCCAGCAGCCGTTCGTTCAGCGTCTGTAGTTGCAACTTCTTTTAGAGTAAATGCTTCGGTCTTACATAAAGGCCTTAGCTGTTTCTTATCATAATCGATTGCAACACCGTAGTCGGGATTATACACATCGCCAATACCATGACCTTGGAATGAATCTACAACAAAGCCATTCTTAAACTTATCAAATCCATTAATATCTTTAATCTGATAGTTTTGTGTATCAACCTCAAGTTGGTTAAGAGAGGTATAATATTCTATGTTCTTAATTCTATTCTCAAGTTTACCAATCTGACGCATTGTAAATCTACGGTTATCAATCTTAATAATATCGATATCCGTTGATAGATTAAATACATATGGCTTTTGCTTAAGAATATAAAGAGCCATTGAATCTTCAGGAGTAATAGGTTCTTTTGCTTCGAATCCGCTTTCACCCTTAATTACCTTAATACGACCATCGCGATTAATAACGATCTTATCTGTTCGAGGGAGGTAGTAGTCATATGATGTAGTAATATCATTTTCGAAATCTGGGAACTCACCTACACTTGCTCCAGCACCAGAAAATCCGGTGCCAGCGTCGTTAATCTTAGGACGGAAATCTAAACAATCACGTAGTACGTATTCATTACCACCTAGAATAAGGGTAGGAATATCTTTATAATCAATAGAATATGAATCAACAGAGAAGTAGTCGCCTGTTCCGTGGGTAAAGTAATCGAAGGTAATACGAATTGGTCCAGTAGGAGCATTTGATCCTCTCTTCAATCTAAGAGAACCTAATCCATAGTATGTTGCCTTCTGACCGTTGTCAAGGGTATATCGATTAGTAATATCTACTTCTGTTGTACTGTTGTATGTTGCATCGCCGAATACACCAGTTGTTGTCATCTTAACAGATACTAATCTGTAAATGTCTGCTTTACCTAGAGAGATGCTTTGGGCTGTAGATGCTGCCTCTGTTAAAATATCGAGCTGTTGATTCGCTTGCAGAGACTTAGTCTTTTTGTCAGCAGACGAACCATTTTTTGAAACAGTAGTAACTAACATAACTGTTTCAGTAGTATATCCTTTACCCGATACATCAACTGTAAGTACAGAGTTAGATGCACCTGAAATAGTTACGTCACCTGTAATATCAACAACATCACCATTGGCAACATACATTTGCATATTATCAAGAGAGAACGATGAGAATGATTCGTTAACACCAGCATCTACTTGGACTACGCCATTTGTAAGTGTTCTTTCAAATATTCTTCTTGTCTGATATATCGTATCTACACCAGTAGGGTCAATTGACTTAACAATATTAACTGGTAAGGGGAATATGTAAGAATTCTTATCGGTATCCCAAAGCTTAGATTTTACAGATGAGAATACATAGCCTGACCGACTCTGGATGGGCGTTGGTGATACTTCAATTCCTGTATCCTCAATTATTGTTATAACACGATGTGTATCCCCATCTATATTGATATAGTTGCCTACACTCAATTCTGTAAGGAATCGTGTACCAATACCTTGTATCACTTGGGAAGATCCAACGGTTGATATAGTACCTGTTAGGTTAGCTAGCTCTTCAACCACATCAGCAGTAAAGTCAGAAGAATATACCGAATTAATATAGACTATTTGCTTGGCATCGTTCGTAAACGAAAATCCGGTTTTCATCTTAATATCAAAGAGATAAACGTTATACTGAGCAGTAGTTGTTCCTGGTGTACCAGAAAAGAATTCTATATGACGAATACGAGCAGTACCAATTGCTACTCCTTCAGGTATACCAGGAGTAGAAGTGAATTGACTGTATATCTGTACTTCAGGCAGGTTGTCTATTTCTTCTGATACGCCATTTATATTGGTAACACGAACGTAGTTACCAAATGGGACATAGACTGATCCTGATTCTACCGTTGTAAAATCTCTTGCTTTGTCTGCCGGGATAGCTGCACTCTTGAGATTATCAATCTCATATCCTTTAACATAAGCCTTACCAGGAGAGATCTTATTAATAAACTTATTTGCGTCACCACCTTCTGCAACGGTATAATATCCATCGTTAGTAGAAAGAGATGTTCTTTTATGTTCTAGTAGGGTAAGATCATATGGGCGAACTACGTAGTCGCCTGACTCATCGTAAGTACGACGTGCAAGGGTATCGCCTAGAATATTATAAGCAGTACTTGTTACAGATGATATAACTTTCTTATTTTCTATACGAGCAATTTCTACAAAGTCTGGATCGGCTACGCTATCTGCTTGAAAAGGTCTGTTTGTAAGAGTAAGAGCTACATTAAGACGGTCAGCACCCGGAGCTGCATAGTTATATGATCCATTAGCTGGGTCATTTAGGCTAGCATCATCTGTAAATTGCTTAATTGATTGCTTAACATCGAAGCCAACAATAACAGACGTAATTGGGCCATACTTGTTTAGAATTGCTGTTTGATCGGCAAAGTATACAAAGAATCCGCCAACGTAGACTATCCCGCTTGTTATAATATATGCTGTTCCTACAGCGTTAACAGCTGTTGCTGCTGTCGTAACAGAAACTGTTTTAGCTTCGTTCCATATTATCTCAGATTGTGCAAAGCCAGATTTCTCTTTACTTTTACCAGAGTTTAAATATTTAATATAGATTGTGGGTGGATCGCCAGACACTGTAGCTTGGGTAGCATTTATAACCTTTGCTTTTAAGCCTGACTTTATACCGTATATTTCTTGATCAATCAATGACAATACACTGGAGTCTGCTGCAGCAGTTAGCTTAACTGAGTGATACTGATTATCCAGAGTCTGATGACCACCTTGAATAAGGGCACCTTCTTTAAAGATGTTGTCGCCAAAAGATTTAATCTGATCCTGAAGAATAGATTGAATCTGGGTCAATTCCCTCGCTTGTACAGCAACACCTGGCTTAAAGAGGATCTGATGAAACCCTTTTGTCTTATCAAAGTCATCATAATACGGATCAGTGTTTAGATTTATTGCCATTAACTTATTCCTAAAATTAAGTCTTATACCAAATATTTATAATTAAAATTTGATGAATGATCTGAATGTTACAGTTTGTTCCTCGGAAGATGTGAATGCTAGTCTATTATCAACAAATAGTATTTCACCAGTTCTTTTATTTACCTGAGGATTAGTAACTGCTGTAACTGTAAAGTTAGCAGTCTCTGCAGCATTAAAAAAGATATCACCAATTGCCGGTATTGTTCCATCAAGAGACTGGGCAAGTAATTGGTTATCCTCGCTTGTTACAATTCTTAATGTCTTAACACTACCCGCTGTAGCTACAAGCTGATCCTCTGGAAACGAATCACCAACTAATGTACCTTCTATAAGATAGCAAGCTGAACCAGATGCAGTAATATAATAACGCTTAGCGTCAAATTGTTCGATATCTTTTATAATACCGAACTGCCTATATTGGTTATTTACTAGAATACCCTGGTTTAATTCATTTTCAAATGAAGTATAAAAACAAAGGGTATCAGCAATTAACTCTCTAGGAGCATTAAATCCGTGCCCATATTGGGGAGAGATAACTGCACGAGCTGCAGCTGTTTTTAGGCCTTCTGCAGCTATTGATACATTTGCATAGGTATATCCAGATCCCCTATTATTAAGGGTAATTTTAGAAACTGCTCCGTTTACGTTGAGTGTTGCAGTTGCAGTTGCGCCAGTTCCATCTCCTGTAATAGTAACGACAGGGACAGAGGTAAACAGGTTACTTGATCTGGTAACAACAATTTGCGATATATCACCGTCTACAGTAAGGGTTTCGACGTCTGCTTGCTGAGAATCTAGATCTCCCGGAGAAGAAAGGACTAGATCAATATCAGCACCAGTACCTGGATCGAGAGGACCCTTTGTTACAGATAGTGTTGCAGTAGTATAACCTGTACCAGGATTATCAATTATTACAGCAGTAATCTGGCCATCCTCTATAACAAGAGAAGCCGCACCGTCTGCGCCGTCACCCTGAATAACTGCATAGGTTTCATCTGGATCATAATCTTGACCAGAGTCATTCAAAATATAGCCAGCAATAGTTCCAGCAGAATAATACTGGTTCTTTACTTTTTTAATGACTGGCATATAGTTAGGTGTTAAGAACTTATTTCGCAATGCAAGCGGCATAAAGTACATAAACTTCCAAATATATCCATCTGCTGTTGTTATATAATCAACATCATATCCGCTTGGCTTAACCGTGGATACAGCACCGTTGTTATTTTCTATGCACTTATAAACATTAAAATCTTCTGTTAATACGTAGAAATCTTCTTCTATCATAATAGTATCTAAATCATCGTAGGCATCAAATACCTTTGAAGACCAATCAATTCTACGAGTAATAAAAGATACGTCATTAATGTTTATTTGCTTAATCCCGATTATATTGTTACGGGATTCGTTCTCCTCATCCATATTATTTAATGGATTAGGTGCATCTGCAATAGCTCCTTCAAAACCCCATGGCAAAACCTTACCAAGATAGTAATGATAGTTTGCCGATCTATTCTGAATCTTTTCGTAGATCGATTCAGCCATCGTATGATGGAAGTTGGGTCTAATTACAGCAGACATAGCTTAGTCTCTATTCTATTAGGATATTGTAATTGTCCAAGTGATAACCATAGAGTCATCTATTGCTTTATTTACGACAAGGAAAGTCGTTCGACAAAGTAGATCACCTGTGTTCGCTGCAGAATCATTAAAGATACCAGCTTCAGTGATCGCACCAGTACCAACTCCAGGAGCATAGGTAGCAACATATGTAATTACATTATCAACAGTATTATCTGAATCAAGAGCAACACGAGTAAGCTCAGTTCCTAGAACTGTGTCACCTAATGTAGCTGCGGTTGAACCAGAACCAACGGCCATATGACTCATTACTTGGGTCTGTGCTGTATCGTTCATACGTGAGGCAATATAGTTCCTACCGGTCTGTACAACCAAGTTTGGAATGTTTACCTTGTCCTTAAGTTTACCGTCTGGGCTAAAGATCTCAATAGCGACCTGACCCTTAGGGCTAACTTGCTCGTTCATTAATGGCATTTTCTTCTCCTAGGTAAATGAAGTTAATCCTTCGGAATAATCTTCAGCAAAATAATCCTCGGCGTAGATATCACCTAATATCTCTATAACACCGGAATCATTACTATTTATGGCTTCTGTAAGCGGTTTTGCGTAACTAACTATAACAAGTTCTGATATAGCTAAATTTTCTACTAGCTCTTTAAACTTAGTGATTTCATATGTTAGCTCGTCAGACGTAAGTGCCGTATCTCCCAGAACTTTATAGAAGTCTTTAATTTCTTGCTCTGGTAGGTTCACTATTTCTGAAACGTTCTTATAGAAATCGTAGAACCAATCGGTAGTCGTAGCGTAGGCTACATCTTCGCGTGGCTTATATAGTGTCCAAACGTTTAGATCGATTGTATCAACAGCATCTTCTTCACGGTTAGTGAAGTAACGACGTAAGAGCTCGAACGCACGAGACATATCAAAAGAATTATTAATCTCAAATTCACCAAACATAGCCATGCCAGAAGGGTGAACTGTCTTATTAACAATATCTTTATAGTTGTCAAACTGTTGAGATGATCGAATAAGATAGGAGAACTGCTGATAAAAGAAGTTATCCTGTAGATATATATCGTCCGATAAGAAACCGTTATTTGTAGAATATTCCCCACGATACTCTGCCAGAACAGACTCAGAGAATTTTATAATAGCTCGTGTTGGATAGGTAACCTTATCAGCATCAGGATCTGTTGATATAACAAGATCAACGCCATCGACAATTTCTGATCGGGGAACGATCATGGCATAGAATTCAGAAGAGTATCCTACCCCAAAGTTTATGAACTTAATGTCAGTAAGAGCGCCTGTTAAAGCATTTACCTCAGTTACTTTAAACTTAACGCCATCCCCATCTGATATGTCGTCAGCGTTATATCCTGATTCACCACCATCATTTGCTTGAAAAATATTTTTTAATACAGCAAAGTCTGGCTTGCTTAATACTGGAGCGAAGTAGGTATTGAATAAAGCATAGCCTAAAGGGTTGTTTGTCAGCATTAATGCCGGTGTTCTAAGTGTATCGCTCCACTCTGGGGCTAGAGATTCGTTCTCCCAGAACTCTTTCATATCCCACATGGACCAGTTAAGAAGATACGCGTATTCTTTATATGCTACAACTGCTGCTTCTGGATCTGTGGCCCAATCTACAGAATAACCGGAGGGATCAAATAAGCCTGCGTCGATTACCTCCTTCATAGCAAGGTGAAGAGCTGTGTTTTGCCAATCGAAAGCAGGACTCTGTTCAAGGAGTGTCGTCAGATAAGCCATTGGTACTTCAGCCTGTGAAGCAGCCACTGCACCTGGAATACCAAAGTTATGAATAGTATGGAACACGTGCTCCATAATTTCTTCAATGTCTCCATCACTTGTTGAGGGATCTGGTCCTGAAACATTCTTATACCATACCATATCATCTTGGACATGGGTATCATATAAACCATTTAGGTTCCAATATTCAATACCAGCATCAGTTAAGAAAGATGGGGTATACTCTGATCCACCACCATATGCAATTCTTTGTAGTGTTGGAACTCCCGGGTGTGTAAGTGTGCCAGAATCACCTGAAAGGGTTTTAATTAAGTTTCTTTGATCAGCCTCATTAATACCAGCACCTGTCGGATCTGTCAGTAGCTCAATAACTCTTGCTGTCTTCTTAACCCATTCGTCTGGTACAGAATCCTGACCGCCAACAGCGCCAGCTGATACGAGTCGAATGCCGTTTACTGTAAGTTCTTTTTGAAAGAAGTTCTCAGTAGCTCCAGCAATTGTATTTGCAGTACCTCCCATACCAGAGTGATTAGCACAATAGTAATATAGTGCAGGAGTATTTGCAGTAAGAACAATTTGTGTATATGCTCCTTCTGTACCGGGTGTTCCTACATATGTTACACCCGTAGTATACTCTGTTCCGGTACCGTGGGTACCGTTTGCCGTCTCTGAAAATCTAATTGGATGGAATGAATTACTTGAATCTGATTGATCGAGTCTATAGGTTCTTTCTTCCACCAAATCTAGGTCAGGGCTTGCACCTGATAATCCGTCAATATAAAACTTATTTCCTGTACCATAGGCGTTAGTACCTGTAGCAACCGTTACGGTTTTTCCTATAAAGGTAGCAGAAGGTATAGAGGTTATAGCGATTAAATCGCCGGAATTATATTCTGGATCTTGTGATTGGGTAACATCAACAAACTGAGCAATATTAAACCCTGATCCAGGGTGATAGATCTCATACTTATTAAGGGAGTTAACGACTGTGGCCTTAACCCCATACTGATCTATGGTTGATCCAGTAACAACTCGTAGTGTGTTATTATCCTTTGTTATAAAGATCTCGTAAAAAGCTGTCTCTTCAACACGACGTATTCTTTCTACTTCAACTTTAACAACTCGATCAGTTGTAACTACATCAACAATGTTAGCAAAAAGATCAAACGGATTCCCTTCGGTAACTTCAATGAAAATTGAATTCTGTTGAATCCATCGGCCGTCCGATGCTACAAGGATCTTTTCTTTAGGGAAAGATACATCAATATCAGTATTATATAGAAGTCTAAACAAAAGCTTAAAAGATTCAACAGATCCTTTCGCTTGATAGAACTGGACTATATTTTTATATAGGTTGGTCT
>Ga0209630_10000332_pt1 | contig 54234 bp, 47 predicted proteins | sample COG_01_FD_184745 | JGI IMG/M metagenome (GOLD analysis project Ga0209630, IMG submission 184745) | Pelagic Microbial community sample from North Sea - COGITO 998_met_01 (SPAdes) (version 2) | ecosystem: Environmental > Aquatic > Marine > Neritic zone/Coastal water | place: Helgoland, sampling...
AAACACGTTAGCGATGAGACGACAAATGCATTACGATAAACAACAAGTGAAGCACATAACCTATTGATGAACTAATGTGTCTCTTAAATCAAACCGCTACCTGTCCAAAAGGTTTTGACGACGTACAGTTAACATCGAGGACACAATCTCTAAGATGGCCGCACTCTGTGAGCTCGGGATCCCCTTGTCTCTGGATGACTTCGGGACCGGCTATTCGTCATTGCAGTACCTGAAGCGTCTACCTCTGGAACAACTTAAGATCGACAAATCGTTTATACGGGACATCGAGACCGACAACGATGACAGGGAGATTGTCGCCACCATCATCTCGATGGCCCAGAACCTGAATGTCGAAGTAATTGCTGAAGGGGTTGAAACGGTTGCTCAGAAGAAGTTCTTGGAAGAGAAAGGTTGCATCCATTTTCAGGGGTATCTGTTTGGCAGGCCAGAACCACTGGAACAGTTTATCGAATCTATCAAGGGTACTTGAGTGATTCCTCTCTCAGGCACGTTCTTATAGGAATTTTATGCTTTAAATAAGTCACGGTGATCTGATTGTTTTATGAATTTTGAGTAAAAAAATACCTTAAAGATCACTCTTCAAAGTCTTTTCGTTTGGCTCCCCGGGACAGGCTCGAACTGCCGACCTAGTGATTAACAGTCACCGAGCCAGAATTTCAGTTTTGCAGATTTCAATTTTGGCTGGGGGTAGAGGATTCGAACCTCTACTGACGGAGACAGAGTCCGTTTTATTTGATTTATTATGGTTACTAATTATTTTTAATAATTTATAATAAGCTAATTAATCAATAGTATATCAACACTATTGAATCCGTTCTTGTACTAATGATTATTAATCACTATGCTTACATAGCGCTTACATAATTACACGGGTGGATATGAAGCTTACCAAGACCAGTCTTAAAACCCTTCCTAAACCCGATAAGGGCTATCAAATACATTGGGACGATGAATTACCCTCCTTTGGAGTAAGAGTTACTGAAAAAGGCACAAAAAGTTATGTAATGCAGCGTAGAGTCAAAGGGAAGTCTCAGCGCATCACTATCTGTAAATCTCACGAAATGGCGCCTGATGGCGCAAGGAATGAAGCCAGAAAATTAATCGGGGATATTATCAAAGGAGGAGATCCTGTTGCTGAAAAACGCAGAACTAGGCTCAAGGGATCAACCGTTGAAGATGGCTTAAACGATTATATTTCAGCTCGAAATCTCAAGCCCCGTACACAATCTGATATGCGAGTAGTTTTAGAACGCTATTTAAAAACTTGGATGAACAAACCTTTACTTTCTATCTCCCCTGATATGGTGGTGAAAAAGCATAAGGAAGTTGGCGAGAAAAGCCACGCGCAGGCTAATCTATCAATGCGGTACCTCCGGGCGATATTTTCACATGCCATGATCCAATATACCGATTCAGAAGGTAAGCCGATCATTACTATAAACCCAGTGAAACGGCTCTCAGATACAAAACGATGGTTTAGGGTAGAACGTAGACAGACAGTTATTAAATCACACCAATTAGAGGCGTGGTTTAACGCAGTACTCAAACAGCCAGCAAATACGAGAGATTATTTATTAACGCTATTGTTTACTGGTCTTCGATCAGGAGAGGCAATGACTCTAGAATCAGACCAGATTGACCTTAAGTCGAGGACTCTGACAGTAACTGACACAAAAAATCATAGGACACATACGTTGCCATTGAGTGACTACCTCTTAGAGTTTCTTGGATCGAGAGTTTCGAAAGATAAAAAATATATATTCCATGCTAGGCATGGTGATGGCCATTTAAGAAATGTTGATACAGCTATAAAACAAGTAATAGAAGATTCTGGAGTGCAGTTTTGTAGACATGATTTGAGAAGAACCTTTGCAACGATTGCAGAGAGCCTTGATATTCCAGCCTATGCTCTCAAAAGATTATTAAATCATGCCATGGCAGATGTAACTTCTGGTTATATAGTGGCTGATATTGAACGACTAAGAAAGCCAATGCAAAAGATTACGGACTTTATCTTAAAATCTGCAGGACAGAAGGATTCTGCAAAATTTATTAGAGTTAAACAACATAGTAATGTCTGATGAAAAAAAAGAAATAACCAATATCCAACGGTTTGAAGCTGTAATGGAACTACTAGATAGACTAGAAAATCTCGGATATCCTCAAAGGATTAAACTTATACACAGTAAATACAATGATGGCTTAATTAATTGTGAGGAATTTTCTGATCTTATCGGATTGACAATCAGTGATAAAGAAGATGGAAAAATAAAGCATGGAGATAAACGAGATAAAGTAGATGAAAAAAGAAAAAATGAGAAAATAGTTATTAGTTATGTTTGTTACAGAGAGGCTTACGGATATACATATGAAAAAACAATAAATCTTTTATCTGAAAAATATAATATGGCCAATTCAACAATTAAAAGATATGTTACTAAAAACAAGAATATAATTGATAAATTAAATAAATATAATAATGATCCAGATTATGTTCGTGAGATAAAGAAAAATCATGTAACACATAAAAAAAGATTAAATTTGATGTCGATTGAGGAATTTGAAAATAAATTAAATAAAGAGAAAAATTTGGTGAAATTACTAACTCAAAAACCAGTGGATGTATCCCAATTAATATCAAAAGCGTTTGCAGAAGGGTTAAGGCATGTAAGTGAACATTCAAAGTCTAATACGAAAAAAAAATCTAAGATAAAAAAATAAATAGATATTTCTTAAACTGTCCTAATGCTTAATAGCTTTTATAGGATGGTATTATGAAAAACAAATCTATAGCGTTAAAATTCAATGGTTTAACAGTTAACGAACTTCTTAGAAGTGGATTGCTTCTCAATGAAGTGGCTGCGGCGTTTTGCCTGAACTGTTCTGTCGCCTCTCTTCAGCGTGATCGCCATATCAATGGTTCATTCCCTAGTGTGCCTTATATCAAGCGTGGGCGTTCTGTAAGGTATGAGCCGGAAGTACTAAAAACTGTAATTGAGCGATCCCGTATAGGTCATATCGAAATAACTCAAGTTCGTAGTTAATTTAAACGTTTACCGGTAAACGGATAAAAATTAATGATTGCTTCTAAACAAGATAGCCGAGCTGAGGTCTGGGAAAAAGTAAAGAACTTAGAAATTATTGTCGAAGGCGGCAATCTCCATGGTTTGGTAAACAAAGGTGAAGAATTATTAATTAATAATGATTCAGGTGTATACCAACGCGGTGGCTACCTAGTCGAAATATCAAAAATCAAAAAAAGTAATAAACAATATATAAAACGGTCAGATGATCTACACGTAATAGTTCCAACAAAAGCAAGCGCAATACGAGAATTATGCACTAAGTATGGTAAGTGGAAAAAATATGATGCAAGAACGCGTGAGCTTAAAGATGTCGATTGTCCTCGTGATGTATCGTTAACACTCATCGAACGTAGTACTTCAAATTTACCAGTCTTGAAAGCATTATTAGGTGCGCCGACTGTGACAGCATCAGGAAGATTCATTGCTAAGCCTGGCTACGATCAAGAAACAGGCCTGTTTAGTACTTTTGATTCATGGGAAAAATTGCCTGACAGTTTTAATAAAGTTGACGCAATCACTGCACGAGAATATCTCGAAGATTTAGTAAGTGAGTTCCCGTTTACAGATTCTGCAGCGAGAGCTGCTTGGCTAGCAGCATTCTTAACATCACTCGTAAGATGGCAATTACCCGCCGCTCCATTTTTTGGGTTTGATGCTCCGATAATGGGTTCAGGAAAAACCCTTCTAGCGACAATCATTAGTTTTTTAGTTAATGCTCAACCTCCAGCAGTAATGACGCAACCACGGGATGAAACAGAAGCAAGGAAAGCAATATTAGCTGCTCTTATTGCAGGGGACTCACTACTTCTAATGGATAATGTAGAACAGGTGGTTTCCGGGGAGACATTATGCACAATATCGACTAGCGAAACTTACAGAGATCGTCTTCTAGGTGAGACAAAGATGATAAGTGTATCAACGGCGGTAACTTTAATAATGACAGGCAATAATCTTACGGTACGCGGTGACCTTTCAACAAGAATGTTGATATCAAGATTAGATCCAGTTAGCGAACATCCAGAGCAGCGAGTATTTAAACGAGATAATTTAAAGGATTACGTATTAGATAACCGTCAAAGTCTTGTTAATGCGGGATTGACAATAATAAAAGCATACATAGACGCTGATATGCCAGATACAGGATTAAAAACATATGGCCGATTTGAAGACTGGGACAAATTAGTCAGATATCCATTAGTTTGGTCAGGGGCAACAGATCCTTGTGAAACCCGTAAACGAGTTGAAACAATTGATCCAGAGCGGGAGCAGCATGGAGAATTGCTTTCAGCCTGGTTTAATTTATATGGTGAAAAAGAAGTCTTAGTCGCCACCATGATTCAGGATGCAACTTCAGGCGGAGATGACTATAGACGTCTTTTAAAAGACGCATTACTTACCATTGCTGCAGATGGTTCAAAGATTAATTCAAGGAGACTTGGTAGAAAAATAGGACGGTGGGAAGGTCGTGTATCTGATGATTTGCGTATAGTGCGAGGACCATTAATACATAAGGCTCAAGCATGGAAGCTAGAACGATTGGGGGGAAATGCGAGTATTGGGGGAAAGTTAATTACTAACATGGAAAAGTCTCAGACAAATAAAGGTACAGGAGAAAGAAAAACTCACGAAACACACATAACTCACAATCAGACAAAACAAGAAGTCACTACGTTAAGCGATACCGTTCAAGATAAACTTGTGAAAGCTTGTGAGGGATTAGAAATTTCTCCAGAACAATTAAAAACGCATTTTTCAGATGAAGACCTTCAAGATATTGATTCAGGGAAAAATACGCCTGAGTGGCTAAGGATATATGCAGAAAAAAAGGCCAGTGAACAAGACTAGGTTAGTGTGGTTCTTTCTGAGACTTTATCTCTTGATAAAAATGATATTAGGTACTTCCAGAGGAAACACCATACGGGTATAAGGCGCGCGATTTATTTCCAGCTATAGAGTTACTAAGGGGGTTCCGGTTCCTATTATTTCAATGTCATTTATTATTATATATATCAAATTGATTGTATCAATTGAAAAAGCGGGTCCTTCTGGAAACACTTGCTTTGCGGGTACGAAGCTCGCGGCAATTTGCTAGTGTCTCTGCATCTGGTTAAGTGATCATATATTAGTGATCAATTTTATTTGCCCTGAATAGGGTATAGGGGGTCTTAATTTCTATAGTTCAAAATAGGTAGACTGTTCGTCTAATAGTGTTTTATCACTCGCAAATTAAGATAAGGGGATAGAGCATGGAGAATATCAAGTTTGATATTTGGAAATCATGAATTTCGTATTTTTGTTTATCAGTAAAAAGTAATATTTTATTGACGGTAAGGTATAATAAAAATGTTGCAATCAATCCGAACCAAATGATATCCGATTAAATTAGATAAAAGTAAATCTAAATCCAAAAAAGCATATTGTGTTAGGGAGAAAGAGTGTACTTATCACAAATACAAATTAGTAACTTTCGCTTGTTCCATTGTCTAGAATTGAAGCTAAACCGAGGACTTAATGTCTTGGTTGGAGAGAATGATTCAGGGAAGACGGCTTTTATTGATGCGATCCGATATGCGTTGGGCACAAATTCAAGTAACCGAGCGTACATTACGGAACATGATTTCTACAACGACGCCAATGAGCTGAAAATTCAGTTGAAGTTTTCAGAAGTTGATACACATGCTCATCGATTTGTGGAGCACTTGTCTCACGAAGAATACGAAGATGGTAATGGAGTTAAAAAGCGGCGTTCAGTATTGTATATGCAATTACATGCTCAAAAGACCGGATTGGAACGTCGAGGATATCCATATATAAAAACGGAAGTACGTTCTGGTGTAGACGGGAATGGTCTGAACTTCGAAGCAGAAATCAGGGATTTCCTCGCGGCCACATATCTCAAACCGCTCAGAGATGCGGAGGCCGAACTGTCATCAGGTAGAGCCTCCAGATTGTCACAGATACTGAGCTCGTCGAAAGATATTCGTGATGGGATGGATGCAATCCTTTCTATCATTGCCGAAGCAAACGAGAAACTTCTTGCTGATGATGCGGCATTGAAAAAATCCGCTGAGAATATTCAGAAGCAATACTTACACGAGCTTATTTTTGAGAAAGATAAATCCGAACTTGGGGTATTTATTGATATTGCTGGGATTAGAAAGGACGAGCTGTCAGCACTCCCTGATCATTCCAAAAAACGGCATCTTCGGGCAATTTTGGAAGGGTTAAGTTTAGCTCTTACGAATGACCGTCGAGGACATGGCCTTGGGTATCACAACCTGCTTTTTATGGGAGCTGAATTACTGTTACTTGAGCAAGAGGTGGGTAATGAATTTCCTCTACTGCTAATTGAAGAACCCGAAGCGCATCTTCATCCACAATTACAGATGAAACTTCTTCAGTTCATCAACTCCAAGGACAAAACATCAGAAAAAACTGACGGAGTCCAATGCATTCTGACAACCCACAGCCCAAATATTTCATCAAAAGCTGATCCGTCTGAAATTATTATGCTCGCAGGTGGCGGTGCTTGGTCTTTAAGAGCGTTCGAAACTGAACTTGGAGAAAACGATTACAAGTATTTGAGAAAATTTCTTGATGCAACGAAGGCTAATGTCTTTTTTGCAAAAGGTATTATTTTCGTGGAGGGTGATGGTGAGAATATCCTTTTACCGGAAATAGCTAAATTGCTCGGACGACCATTAGAAGATTACGGAGTTTCGATCGTCAAATATGAAAATAGCGGTTCATGGAAACGGTTTGCAAAATTGTTTCTTCGGTCAGGTCAGGATGGCAATTGTAATGCATGGCATCCTTCTAGAGTATGTGTTGTTCGTGATCTTGATTTATGGCCAGATTGCGCCGAAGAAAAAGACGATGGCAGTAATCCTTATGGTTTTAAGAAACAGCTAAACAGAAATTATAGTTATTGGCGAAAAAATTGTGAGGACGAGGATCAAAGAAAGAATGAGCACATCGATGGATTAAATAGGCAAAACGTAGTTGTTGAAATATCTGATGATTGGACGTTTGAATATTGTTTGGCGAAATATGGTTTATTTGATGAGTGTTACGAAGCTATCAATGGCACGCTAGAAGGTAAAGAAGAGATAGTTGGAACCGACGACGAAAAGGCAACCTATATTCTCAGTAAAGCATTGAAAACAGATTTTGCATATGACCTATCTGGAATTCTTCATAGACAATTGGATGAAAAAATTTCGGATGCGATTACAGCTCTAGGAAAGAATGAAAGGGAAAATAGTGATGTATGTGGTGTGACAGTAGCGCAGTCGAAATCAGATTTTTCAAATGAGCTTAAAAGAAAACTCCCTCCATATATCGTTAGCGCCATTGAGTACGTAACGTCAGAAAATGGTGATGCAGAACCTGTTGAAGGGCAAGGCGATGCCGCACCTGCTTGAAGGTTTAATTACTAGAAATGATATAGCCAATGTTGCTGCAAATGAGCAGCTTATTTTTGACGAAGATCGTATTTCAGTTCTTGAGACAATGTCTTCTATAGATGTTCAAGCTTGTCCTGGTAGTGGTAAAACAACCTTGATTGCCGCAAAACTTATTCTTTTAGCTAGAATTTGGCCGTTCCAACATCAAGGTGTTTGTGTGCTTTCTCATACAAATGTTGCTAAGGACGAGATTATAGATCGTCTCAAGCAATCAAATACTATTGAAGCACAACGCTTATTGTCTTATCCGCATTTTATAGGAACAATTCAAGAATTTGTTGGGAGGTTTGTGGCTTTCCCGTTAATACGAGCCGATGGAATCTCAATAAATCAGGTCGATACAGATATTTGTATTCATCTCATCTATTCGAAACTCCGACTGGGAACTAGAGCTTATGTTGACAGAAGAAGCCAGCACTCAAATGTTTTATATAATTTCGATTTGTGTTATGCAGATGGATGCATTCAAGTAAATGTTCCTACATTTCCAAATGGCTCAACTTCTCAATCATATACAGATCTGCTGTCTGTAAGAAATAATTTGATTAAGGATGGCTATTTATTCTATAGAGATGTTTTCTCATTTGCGCTGATGGCGCTAGACAAAAACGAAGCTTTGCAGCCTGTAATACGAGAAAGATTTCCTTGTGTATTCTTAGATGAAATGCAAGACACACAAAAATTTCAGGATGAATTATTAAATAAAATTTTTCCTCTTGATGAGCCTTCACTAATTGTTCAGCGTTTTGGCGACCCAGACCAATCTATTTTTCATGGTATGGGAAATGAGGAGCCAAACGAAAGTTTTAATGGAAAATCACGTGACGATATGGACTTTGTGATTCATAAGTCACATCGTTTTAATGGTGTGTTAGCGGACAAAATAAAGCTACTTAGCTTCAACGAAATTCCATTGGAAACTGAATTGCAAGAAGAAGCACTTGCAGCCCGGGCAGTCGTTAATGAAACTGGCGAAAACTTTGAACATCTAATCATTGTATTCAACGACGATACTCGTAGGGATGTTATAAAGTTTTTTGCACAAAGTGTTTCAGATCAGTTTGCGATGAATTATAAAAATTCGAAAAACTTTACTGTTAAAGTTGTTGGGGCTGTAGGTAACGAAATAGATCCCGAAGCTGAACAATTAAAGATCGGCCATTACTGGTCTTCTTATGATAAATCAAAATCGAAAACTAATTATAGAGAGACCAGCTTAATTGAAGTTGTACGTTATTGTAGGCAGTCACCATCAATCGACTGGGCTGAAAAATATAAATTTCTGATTGAGTGTATTTTAAAGCTAACGAGAATGGCTGGAAAGATAGATGGGAATGGACAATATTTTTCATCATCGACTCTGCGGGATGCACTAAAGAACAAAGGGGAGTGGAAAAATTATCGTGATTGTATCTACATGATACTCAATGACGCTGATGAAATAGATGAACAGTTTTGGGAAGATATTTGCAGGGCTTTATCAGTACTGTTAGAACTTGATAATATCCCTGCCGAGGCAACTGAGTATATGGCTTTCACCGAAGAGGTTGTTGCAGACGGTGTTGTAAATGAAGAGGAGAACCAAGAAGAAACTTCAATTATTTCATTGCCTGATAACAAAATAAACCACTCAGATGGTTTTCAGATTGAGCTTTCGACGATACACGGTGTTAAGGGGGAAACCCATGATGCCACGCTAATAGTCGAAACTAAGAACCATACATTCGACATAGAAACAATGTTGCCATATTTGACCGGTGAATTACCAAGCGCCGAACATCCTAACCCAGAGCTCCCAAACAAACCGAATTCTGTGAGGAGATTCAAGCCTAATAAAGTCTTTATGCGGCAGTTTTATGTAGCGATGAGCCGACCGAGATATCTTTTGTGTATTGCATTACATTCAGATCGCATATCAGATACCCACAATAGGTTACTGCTGGAAAAGGGATGGAATATAGAGATTATTTAGACTCTTGCATATAGAGTGGTATGAGTTCTAAACGGCGAATTAAGACTAGTTATGAGAGAAAGGACTATAGGCATTTAACAAGCAGGTATTACCAATGACACCAGAAGAGTATTGGAAGAACTTCCATCTTGGAGAAGAACTCAGTATTTCAGGGGCGTTCATTTATAACGGCCTCAAGAGTTTTTATCAGATGCAAACACTAGAGAATGTCGATGAGATATTTGAGTTTCAATATAATTTATCGATAGGTTTAGAACGTTTATTAAAAATAGCAGTTATTCTTCTTGAGCATGATAAAGATACAAACATAGAAGAATTTGAAGAGTCGCTTATAACGCATAATCATTTAGAACTTGTGCAGCGTATAATTAAGCATTCATCATTAAGTCTTTCAAAACCACATAATGAACTACTAGCTTTACTTGGAAAATTCTATAAAAGTTATAGATATAATCGGTTTATAGCATCATCAGTTTATGATGTCAGAGGGGAAAGAGAAGTTCTTATCGAATTATTAAGTAAATATCTTGAAGTCAATATAGAGGCCTCTTCGATATTTGCAACTCAAAATGAAGATAGATACAAAACTTTGGAACGTATAGATAAATATTTATCAGATCCAGATACCACGGAATTGCTTGTGGGATATAGCCATAGTTTCGGACGTAAACTCAACTATCCGTCAGTACCGTATGTATTCGGCATCCTCTGTAATAGCAATCGCTGGCACATTCTAAATTATTATGTACTGCTTGCTCTATTCTCAATAGGTGCTTTTGTGCTAGGTACTTTCGTTGCCTAAGATATTATAATTTGAAGATATGACCAACGCAGACGACGTACTTAGTATTTATATACAAAATGTTCATAACTGGCCAAGATGAGTCAGTCATCAAATTAATGAAAATAGTCGTTCAGACATAGGTAATGATAGGAGACCAGAGATCTTATTGAGTTACCTTAGTTGATATTATGAACGTCTACTTTCCAGCGTAAGCGGTTATTATGCTAAATCTAATGGTACTATCGAACAAGAACAGAGACTGATTTGTATAGAAAAGTTGAAAAATAACATCACATCAGTCATATTCAATTAATGCGAAATCGACTGGCAAAGATATTATTGGTGTTGATGACCCTGTCCGGGATCATTATGCCGATCCATGCCTATGCCCATGAGTTGGCAGAAACAGCTGAAGGTCATGCTTTAGAGATGGATGTTCAACACGAATCTGGTAGTTACTCGGTCTCCTGTGACCACTGTTGTCATTTCTCTTCACACTCATTGGGTCTGGTACAGAAATTATTTTTTGCTGCTAATCATCGATTCAACGAAGTTCTGAATTTTCAAGAACAAGATTATCTCTCCGTTAACGAGCCACCGCCTTATCAACCTCCTATAGTTTAATCTCTCACTACCATCAGGTAGTTCTAAAACAATAACGTATCTCTTTCAGCGTGTGCTGAGAGGGCATGTCTTTTGATTTACGAGATTTAAATATGGCTATTAAAACTTATGTATTTGCTGTTGTATGCTTTATTCATGTAACAGTCATGGCTGTTGATGATGAACTCTTATTGCCACCGACAATGGCACCGGAAGAATTTGATCAACCAATGGTTCAACCTACAGGTGAACTTTCATTAAAACAGGCTATTGTATTGACGCTGGAGCACAATCCAGAGTTGGCTACTTATGCCTGGGCAATAAGATCTAAAGAAATAGATCAGATTGAAGCCGGATTGTTACCAAACCCTGAAGCAACTTTAGGTATAGAAAATTTCGCCGGTTCAGGGGAGACAAGTAGCTTTAAGTCGGCAGAAACTACAATCGCTTTAAGTCAGTTAATTGAGTTGGGCGAAAAAAGGATGAAGCGCCGGCAACTTGCATCGACAGATCATGATCTTGCTCGCTGGGATTACGAAGTTAAACGTGTTGATCTATTAACAGAAACTGCAAAAGCTTTTATCTCTGTCTTGAGCCAACAAGAAATGTTGGCAATTAATAATGAGATATATTCTTTGGCGAATGATGTCTATACAACGATTAATAAGCGTGTAGAAGCAGGGAAAGCAACTAGGCTCGAGGAAATGAAAGCACGCGTTGAAGTTTCTAGAGCAAAACTGGAAAGCATCAATGTACAACGACGCTTAACTACAGCAAAACAAGCATTAGTTACATTTTGGGGAACTGCAGAAATAACATTCAATGATGTTATTGGAGATTTACATTCCTCAGAGACACCACCAAATTTGAATTCCATAGTCAGTGAAATTAATAACAATCCTGATATAGGAAGGTGGGTAACAGAAATTAGTCGGGAACAACACTCTGTTGCGTTAGCTCAGGCAAACACTATCCCCGATGTGACAGTCTCTGCCGGTGTCAGGCATCTAAACAATAGCGATGATGTTGCTGCCGTTGCCAATATTTCAATTCCATTATTTCTGTTTAACGATAAACAAAGTGGAGTAAGACGTTCCAATGTTGAATTAGAACGTGCTTTAAAGCAGAAAGAAGTGACTGAATTAAAAATTCGTTCGGCATTAAAACAAAATTATCAACAACTCATGATTTTGTACGACGAGGTAACGGTATTGAGAGATGAAGTATTACCGGTTGCTGAACAAGCTTTTGTTTCAGCAAAAAAGATCTATCAATTAGGCAAGCTAGATTTATTAGGTTTGTTGGATACGCAACGTATCTATTTTGATGTGCGTAAACAATACATCGAAACCGTAACCGCTTATCGACATATGATCGTTGCTATAGAGCGTTTGATTGGTGGTGGATTGGATAATTCCCAGTGATTTTAAAATAAACAGAATGAATTTATACAGGATTATATTGTTATGAATAACAAATTAATTTTAGCCGGTGTCGCTGCGTTAGTACTAATAATAGCAATCGTTGGTTATAAAAATATAGATGGTCATCAGGCTCAGGAAAGTATGGCTGAACATCCACAAGATCATGTTGATGATGAAAATGAACATGAGGAAAAGCAAAAGGGGCCACATGGTGGTTGGTTTTTTGAAGATAATGATTTTTCACTCGAAGTTTTAATCTTTGAAAAAGGTGTCCCGCCTGAGTTCAGGGTTTATGCGTATACCAACCATCAGCCTGTTGATCCTAATGAAGTGGACATAGTTATTACGCTAAACCGGTTGGGTAAAGCGCCAGAGAATATTCGTTTTAAAGCCGAACGGGGGTACTTGCTGGGAGAGCAGGAAGTTTATGAGCCTCATTCATTTGATGTGTTAATTAATGCGAAGTATCAAAATCAAAACTACTTTTGGACAATGCAACAAATTGAAGGTCGCGTAAATATGGATGAAAAAACGCTAGAACGTACAGGCGTTGAAATATCAACTGCGGGTCCTGTGGTATTACAAGAAAGTACAGATCTACCAGGCGAAATTCGTTTTAATCAAGATCGACTGGCTCACGTAGTTTCATCGTTGCCCGGAATAGTGATCGTAAATCGCAAGCGATTAGGGGAGAAAGTCGGAAAAGATGAATTACTGGCAGTAATTGAAAGTCAGGAGTTAGTGAAATTAAAAAGTGATTATTTTGCAGCGAAGGAACGTTATGCTTTGGCTAAAAAATTATTTGACCGGGAAAAACAGTTACGTGATGAAGGTATCTCGGCAGAGCAGGATTACTTCAATAGTGAAACTCAGTTTGCTGAAGCTAAAATAAGCTTACAACAGTCTCAATATATCTTGTCAGCACTGGGTGTTGATTTATCTTCAATAAAAAATATTAAAGATTTTTCTCGTTATGAAATACGTTCACCATTATCTGGTGTCATTATCAATAAACATGTTTCTCAAGGCGAAGCAATTACGCCAGAAAACACATTATTTATATTGGCCGATTTATCTGAAATCTGGGTTGAGTTTACTGTTTATCCACGTCACTTGACGAGTATTCATGTTGGACAGTCTGTTTCTGTTGAAATTGATTCAATTAATCAATCGCTTTCAGGTACCGTTGCATGGATAGGACCTTTAGTGGGTGACGAAACACGTTCAGCCAATGCTTATATCACCTTGAAAAATCCGGATCGTATTTTACGACCGGGTTTATTTGTTAATGTAAAAATAGAAGATGCAAAGGCAGATATTCCGGTCGCTGTGAAACGCAGTGCAATACAAACGTATAACGATTGGCAAGTCGTGTTTGTTCGTGTCGGTGATCAATTTGAAATCCAGCCAATAGAACTTGGCCGACAGGATAACGAATGGATTGAAGTCACTCAGGGTCTGGATGCGGGTACTGAATATGTCGCTGTAAACAGTTTTTTGCTTAAAGCTGAATTAGGTAAAAGTTCAGCGAGTCACGACCACTAATCGGGGAAGAGAACCATGCTAGATATAATTATTCGTTTTTCCCTGAAACAAAGTTGGTTGATCCTGTTCGGTGTTTTGCTTCTGGTTGGCCTTGGCATTTATAACTATCAACGTTTACCCATAGATGCGGTGCCTGATATTAGTAATGTGCAGGTGCAGATTAATACGGAAGCAACGGGGTTTTCTCCACTTGAGTCTGAACAATGGATCAGTTTTCCCATCGAGACTGCAATGGCCGGGCTTCCAAATCTTGATTACACGCGATCTCTCTCCCGCTATGGATTATCACAAGTCACCGTTGTCTTTGAAGACGGCACCGATATTTATTTCGCCAGGCAACTCGTGTCTGAACGATTGCAGATCGTTAATTCGTCATTGCCATCAGGTCTTTTGCCTGCAATGGGACCAATTGCAACCGGACTCGGTGAGATCTTCATGTACACCGTTTCAGCTCAAGCGGATGCACGAAAAGAAGATGGTACGATCTATAGTGCTATGGATTTAAGAACTATCCAGGACTGGATTATCAAACCTCAACTGGTTTTGACAAAAGGTGTAACTGAAGTTAATTCCATTGGCGGTTATAAAAAGGAATATCACGTTACACCCTATCCAGATAAATTGCTGGCTTACAATTTAACACTGGAAGATGTAGTTGATGCACTTGAGAAAAACAATCTTAATGTCGGTGCAGGTTATATAGAACGTTTTGGTGAGCAATGGTTGATTCGTGCGCCGGGACAAGTCAAAACAATTGATGAGATTGGAAATATTACAGTTGCAACGAATGGTGGCATACCTGTCAGACTGAATGATGTTGCTGATGTACTCATAGGAAATGAATTACGCACTGGCGCAGCAACACTTAATGGGAAGGAGACAGTCTTGGGAACAGCTTTTATGCTCATGGGTGAAAACAGCCGTACAGTTGCCAAAGCTGCGGCAGCAAAACTCAGGGAAATTAACCGTACCTTGCCCGCCGGGATCATGGCCAATGCGGTTTATGACCGCACAAAACTTGTCGATCAGGCGATTGTTACTGTACAAAAGAATTTATTTGAAGGTGCATTACTGGTCATCGTCATTTTATTTGCCCTGTTAGGAAATATTCGCGCTGCATTAATCACCGCATTGATAATACCTATCAGTATGTTAATGACCATCACCGGCATGGTCTCAAATAAAATCAGCGGTAACCTGATGAGTCTCGGTGCGCTTGATTTCGGACTAATCATTGATGGCGCGGTAATCATTGTCGAGAACTCAATCCGGCATCTGGCCATGGCGCAGAAACATCAACAGGTATTGCCGGATCTGAAACAACGCATCGAAATTGTATTTAATGCAACGAAAGAAGTGATAACACCTGCGATATTCGGTGTCATCATTATTACGGTCGTCTACATACCGATATTCACACTGACCGGTGTTGAAGGGAAATTGTTTCACCCCATGGCCTTCACCGTTGTGATGGCTTTGCTTTCTGCACTGATTCTGGCATTAACTTTTGTTCCTGCAGCACTGGCTTTATTTTTAACTGGGCGTGTGCAAGAAAAAGAAAACCGTATCATGCAGTTTTCACATAAGTTGTATCAACCCTGTTTACAATATGTTCTAAATTGGCCAAAAACAGTCATACTCATGGCGATTATGATCTTTATGAGTAGCCTTTATGTCTCAAGCAAACTCGGAGCAGAATTCGTTCCCCAGCTTGATGAAGGTGACATTGCTTTACATGCCTTACGCATACCGGGAACGGGTCTTGATCAAGCGGTATCAATGCAAAACCAACTAGAACGGGTGATAAAAGCAACGCCGGAGATAGATACATTATTTAGCAAAATTGGTACGGCTGAAATCGCCAGTGACCCAATGCCCCCTAATGTGGCTGATACGTTTTTGATCATCAAGCCACGTGAGCAATGGCCTGACCCTACAAAAACAAAAAATCAACTGGTACAGGAAATACAAGAGCTTGTCAGTACTTCCCCAGGCAACAAATATGAATTTACACAACCGATTCAAATGCGGTTCAATGAATTGATTTCGGGAGTGCGCGCTGATGTCGCAGTCAAAATATTTGGAGATGATATGGATGTGTTGGTCAATACCGGAAAAGAAATAGAATCGGTATTGAGCAATATTCCTGGTGCCAGTGATGTGCGCATCGAGCAGATCACAGGTTTGCCCATTATGACGATCATGCCTAACCGGGAAATAATCGCACGTTATGGTTTAAATGTAGCAGACGTACAAAAAGCGATACAAACTGCAATGGGCGGCAAGATATCAGGACAGATATTCGAAGGTGACCGACGCTTTGATCTGGTTGTGCGCTTGCCTGAAACATTACGACAAGATCCGGATATGCTCAGGCAACTTCCAATCCCTTTGCCAGAGGTAAAATCAGTCAAGGACTCGATGAATAATCGCATGCTTAGAACGGCTGAGAACATGACAGACACCAGTCGTTCATATATTCCCTTGGGGGAGTTGGTGAATATTGATGTTGGTATGGGGCCAAATCAGATTACCAGAGAAAATGGTAAGCGACGTGTTGTGGTTACGGCTAACGTACGCGAACGCGATCTGGGTTCCTTTGTGCAAGAAGCTCAAAATCGTATTCAGGAACAAGTTGTTATACCGGCAGGATATTGGCTGAATTATGGAGGTACGTTTGAACAATTAATCTCTGCATCCAACCGTTTAAAAATAGTCGTTCCGGTCGCGTTATTATTAATATTTGGTTTGTTAATGATGGCTTTTGGTTCTGCTAAAGTCGCATTAATCATATTTTCAGGTGTCCCTTTAGCTTTAACGGGCGGCATCTTCTCGCTATGGTTGCGGGATATTCCTTTTTCCATATCGGCGGGTGTAGGCTTTATTGCCTTATCCGGTGTTGCGGTTTTAAATGGCCTGGTGCTGGTGAGTTTTATATTCAAACTATTGAAAGAAGGCCAGACCCCGGTTGATGCGATTACTAATGGTGCACTGACACGATTACGACCGGTGTTGATGACAGCATTGGTTGCCAGTCTTGGGTTTGTGCCAATGGCATTAAATGTTGGCATCGGCTCGGAAGTACAAAAGCCATTAGCAACAGTAGTTATTGGAGGAATTATTTCTTCTACTTTACTTACGTTACTAGTATTACCAGCTTTACTCAGATTGGCATACAAGAAAGTTAAAACTGATTAATTATGAGAGTTGATAATTGATTTATTACATTTTAAAAATAGTGATCACTACAATCTTGATTGTAGTGATTTCTGAGATATCTAAAAGAAGTAGTCTCATGGGTTCAGTCCTCGCGTCCATTCCTTTAGTTTCTGTTCTCGCTATGGTTTGGTTATATGTCGATACAAAAGACATAGAAAAATCTCTGCTTTATCCACGAGCATATTCTGGTTGGTTATACCTTCTTTATCATTGTTTATTTCATTACCAATATTATTGTTGAAAAAAGAGATTGGTTTTTATCCAAGTATGGGGATAGCGATTACTATAACTGTAATTTGTTACTATTTAATGATACATGTCTTGAGTAAATTCGGAATAAGTCTTTAGAAGATGATAGATGTTATAGATAAACGAACGTTATTATGAACGAGCCACACTCACACAATCATCATGAAACCATTAATAAAACGAATGGTATTCAACGGTTAATCCTTGCGCTATTTGTAAACCTTGTGCTGACCGTCGTGCAGGTTATTGGTGGGATCATTTCGGGAAGTCTGGCATTAATTGCGGATGCGCTTCATAACTTTAGTGATGCAGCCGCGCTCTTAATTGCATTGATTGCCAGAAAGTGGGCTGAGAAACCTGCCGACGAAAACCGTACCTTTGGTTACAAGCGCGCTGAGTTAATCGGGGCAATGATTAATTTAACAACCTTGATCCTGATTGGGGTCTATCTTTTGTTTGAAGCTGTTATGCGCGTTTTTGAACCTGAACCTATAACGGGTTGGATTGTGGTTATCATTGCATGCGTTGCCTTGGTTGTCGATGTCATTACAGCCGTACTTACTTATGCGATGTCAAAAGACAGTCTCAATATACGAGCTGCGTTTATACATAATGTGGCCGATGCACTAAGTAGTGTCGCCGTCATTATCGCAGGCACACTTATTATTCTTTATGAATGGTACATTGTCGATACGATTTGTACTTTTCTAATTGCAGGCTATGTTCTTTTTCATGGTTACATCGAAATACAGTCTGTTATTAGGATATTGATGCAAAGTGTGCCAGCAGATATTGATATTAATGAAGTGACTAAGGAGTTAGAAGAGATAGAAAATATAATGGAAGTTCACCACTTGCATGTGTGGGAACTGAATGAACACGACAGATCACTCGAAGCACATGTTGTAATTACTGAATCAGGCTATCAGGATGCGGAAATCATTAAAGGCCAAATAAAAGATGTATTAAATCGATCATTTCATATCTCGCATTCAACCATTGAGTTTGAATATGAAAACCAGTCAGAAAATAATAATTGTTGTGATAAATCAATTATTACTCCGCATTGATAAATAGGAGACTTTAGTGCTATGAGTAATTGCGAATGTCATGACGATATTGATCCAAAGAACCAACGTAATCTCTTAATCATTGTATTAGTGATTAATGGGGTTATGTTTTTATTTGAATTTGCGTTCGGTTTGTATGCTGAGTCAACGGGGTTGCTTGCCGATTCACTTGATATGTTAGCGGATGCAATGGTATATGCATCGGCATTATACGTTATAGGTAAAACGGCAATAGCCAAAGCGAATTCAGCTATGTTAAGCGGCGCGTTACAAATGCTACTGGGATTCGGAATAATTTTTGAAGTTATTAGACGCTTCTTATATGGCAGTGAACCGATTTCTACTTTGATGATTGTCATTTCATTATTTGCTTTAGTGGCAAACATTGCTTGTCTTGTATTACTAAATAAACATAAGCAGGGTGAAATACACATGCGTGCGACCTGGATTTTTTCGAAGAATGATGTGATTGCAAATATAGGTGTGATTACTGCTGGAATATTAGTGGCGTATTTTGAATCTGCACTACCTGATTTAATTATTGGCACAATAATTTCATCGGTTGTGTTATATGGAAGTTACCAAATTATAAGTGAAGTAATGAGTTCTCGTTCATCAATCTAATAAAAAAGTATTATTTTATCGGTCACTCTTGACTCTGTAGTGTACTTCAGGGTTTATACTTAATTTATGAGAATTAGTAGAGGCGCTATATCAGATGTATTCAATAGGACAAATAGCTAAAAAATCCGGAATTAATGTTGATACAATTCGTTACTATGAAAAGGAAGGCTTGTTAGAAAAACCACAAAGGAAAGACAGTGGCTATCGTCAATACAATGATGATGTCATTGAAAGACTCTCATTTATTTATCAGGCAAAAAGTCTGGGCTTTACGCTAACACAAATTAATGAGTTACTATCATTGGAAGTTAAAAAAGGCACGACTAGTAAAGATATTAAAAATATTGCTCAATCCAAATTGAAAGATATAGAAGAAAAAATAAAAATGTTAAAGAAAATGCAAAAAATTCTTAAAGAGCTTGTTACTCAATGTAGCGGTAAAGGACCAGTTGAACAGTGTCCGATATTAAATGCGATTAAAAATAAATAGTATAAAAGAACTAAGACTATGCACACTCACGATGTAGCTAATGATTCTTTAAGAAGTTTAACAACGTCTGCAACACTACATTGTTTAACCGGTTGCAGTATTGGTGAACTTGCCGGTTTAATGATAGGGGTCAGTTTAGGTCTTGGTATTTGGAATACCATGATATTGGCAACTGTGCTTGGTTTTCTAAGTGGTTATACACTTGGGCTGCTGCCTCTGGTTAAACAGGGAAACTCATGGATAGGAGCATTTAAGACTATCTGGTTGGGTGAAACAATTTCGATTGCTGTCATGGAGTTCACCATGAACTTTACTGATTATCATGTCGGTGGTGTTTCTGCGACATCCATTTTTGAATTAAAATTCTGGCTTGGTTATTTAGTTGCATTACCCGCAGGCTTCATTGCAGCATGGCCGATTAATTATTGGCTGTTGAAAAAAAGTATTAAACAAAAATGTCATTAATTGTAAAAATTATTTTTATATTTATATTTTTATTTTGTATGTACTATACTTACTAACATGTTGATACATTTTAATAACAATCGACGCAAAATCGGCTCTGGAATATTATCTATTTTCATAGGTAGTTGGTTGTTATTGTTGTGCCAAACTTGCATCGCTTTGACTGATGACGTTATGAACCATAATGAAACTTCATCTGAAGTTACTAACTCATGCCATATTCCTGATGATAGCGATGAAAATATTAATAGTATAGATGATGAGCACTGTCTTGGTGCTTGTGATTGTGATGCCTTAACGGTCACTGTTAATAGCGACAAGAATTCTGAATTAAAAGAAAAGATAAAATTCTTCCCCGATGTGGTAACCATTATCACGCCAAAAATAACTTTACCGAATCGAGCGCCGCCAGGCTATCCAATATCCTCCCCTCCTGAGCGGGCTAAACTTCCTCCTTTCTATACCTACAGCGTACTTCTGATTTAAACACCCCATACCTTGTGTCCGCTGATTGATCGCGAGATCAATTGTCGTTTATTACTTGTGTTTGAGGTGTGTTATGTATTTTTACAGAATATTTAAAAAATTAAGTGCAATTATTTTGATAGTTTTACCTATCAGTACGATTGCTAATGAATTATCACTGGCGGAAGCGGAACGGCTTGCATTGGAAGCTGATTATATTATCAAGCAATACAATGCCCGTTCAGAAAGTTTAGATGAGCGCGCAATTGCCGAAGGACAGTTACCTGATCCAAAATTTAAGTTTGGTGTAATGAATATGCCAATCGATAGTTTTGATCGAAGTCAGGAACCAATGACTCAAATACAGTTTGGTGTTCAACAAGCATTTCCACGTGGAGAAACACTGCATTATAAACGACTTCAGACAGAGGATATTGCAGATGTTGATCAAGCAAAGGCATGGGATCAGGAAAAGAAAGTCTTACGTTCACTAAGAAACAGTTATCTTGATTTATATCTGAATATAAAAACGGAATCGATACTTCAAGAGAACCGTACCTTATTTACGCAACTACTCGATATTACTCAACGACAATATGCTGTCGGAAGAGATAATCAACATAATGTACTTCGTGCACAACTTGAATTAGCTCTTATCGATGATCGTATAGCAGAGATTATTGGAGAAAAGGAAATTTCATTTGCTGAACTGGCTAAATGGATTGGAGATGTGTCTGCACAAAGACCGTTGCCTGAAGATTTTCCGGAAATATCTTCATTATCAAGTTTAGATCAAATAATTACAGGATTAACTTCACACCCACTAGTACAAATCGAAGATGCTGTTGTTAATGCTAATGATAAAAGTATCAAGATTGCGGAAGAACAATATAAACCAGGTTGGATGATAGACCTTAGCTATGGTGAGCGAACAGGTAATAACCTGGACGGAAGTAGTCGGGATGATTTTGCCTCTGCGATGCTCATGGTTGATTTACCCATCTTTACTGATAAACGACAGGACAAACGTCTTGCTGCTAGCAAGTTAGATCATATTGCAGCTCAATATGTCCGTAGTGATCGTCTGCTGGAGTTGAAACGGCAGGCAGAAAAAGAACATGCTAATTGGGTACGTATGGGACATAGGCTTGAGTTATATGAAACACGTGCCGTTGTCGATGCAGCTCAAAACTCTGAATCCACATTAAAAGCCTATCAAAACGGTCAAACTGATTTTACGACGTTGATGCGTGCTCGATTAACAGAATTAAATACTCAATTGGATATGTTAAAGATTCGTGTCAATCGAGCTAAGTCTCAAGCAAATCTACTGTATTACATGAGAGAAACAATATGAAAAAAATAATTCTAACTTTGTTATTAATTATTTTTTGTCTTTCAATCGGTATTTTTATTGAAAACAAATTTAATATTTTGCAGATATTTTTTCACGCGAATATGGATATGACATCAAGTGACATGAACAGCTCTGCTCCTGAATCAAAAGAAAAAAAGGTGAAATACTGGGTTGCACCAATGAATCCAACTTACCGTCGTGATGAACCAGGTAAATCCCCGATGGGCATGGATCTTCTGCCTGTTTATGAAGGAGAAGAAGAGGATATGGATGATGAGGTGTCCATCGTTAAGATAAGACCGGAGGTTGTTAATAATCTTGGTGTGCGGACAGCAAAAGTAGAACGCGGCCCTTTATGGAAAAGGATTGGTACTGTTGGTTATATCGATTATGACGAAACCCGAATCAATCATATCCATACAAGAACAGAAGGCTGGATAGAAAAGTTACAAGTACGTGCAGAAGGTGAAGAGGTAAAACGCAGCCAACTTTTATTTGAACTCTATTCACCGCCATTAATAAATGCACAAGAAGAATACTTACAAGCTATAGCTAGTGGCAATCGATTATTGGCCGCAGCATCAAAAGAGAAGCTTTCTGCCTTGGGCATATCGAAGTCACAGATTGATCGGTTGGAAAAAGATAAAAAAGTAGTTCAGAACATTAATTTTTATGCGCCTCAATCAGGTGTGTTAATTAATCTCGGTGTTCGTGAAGGAATGTACATCAAACCTGAAACTCAAATTTTGAGTATTGCTAATCTTGATACGATTTGGTTGTTAGCTGAAGTGTTTGAACGACAAGCGAACTGGGTTGAGGTAGGTCAAAGCGCTGAAGCAACACTCCCTTCGATGCCGGGCGTTATCTGGAAAGGAACCGTTGAATATATTTATCCGGACCTTGATCCCGTCACACGAACTTTACGCGTTCGATTACGTTTTGATAACTCGAAAGGAAAGTTAAAACCAAATATGTATTCGCACGTCACCATTTTTTCTGGAGAAAAAAAGGATGTCATCAGTATTCCCAGAGAAGCGTTAATTCGTGATGCTCATCAGCAACGCGTTATAAAAGCACTTGGAGAAGGCCGTTTTCAAGCACAGGAAGTTATTTCAGGTATGGAGAGTGGTGACTGGGTCGAAATCATTTCGGGTTTAAATGAAGATGATGACATTGTTATCTCTTCACAATTTCTGATTGATTCTGAATCAAACCTCAAAGCAAGTTTAAATCGCATGCAAGCCGTTGAAAATGACATGAATGATCATTCGATGGAACATGACGAAATGGATAAGGAATAAATCATGATTGAACAAATTATACGTTGGTCAATCAATAACAGGTTTCTGATTGTTCTCTTTACTATCCTCGTCATGATAAGTGGCGTAACTATAATAAAACAGACACCGGTAGATGCGATACCTGATCTTTCTGATGTGCAAGTCATTATCAAAACACCTTTTCCAGGACAGGCACCACAGGTTGTTGAAGATCAAGTAACTTATCCACTGACAACTGCTATGTTGTCAGTACCTTATGCCGTTACAGTTCGGGGTTATTCTTTTTTTGGTGATTCCTATGTTTATGTCATATTTGAAGAAGGTACAGATTTATATTGGGCACGGTCACGCGTACTAGAATACTTGAGTCAGGTTACTAGTCGATTACCAGCAGGCGCTAAACCTGAGTTAGGGCCAGATGCAACAGGTGTCGGGTGGATATATGAATATGCCTTGGTTGATCGAAAAGGAAATCATGACTTATCGCAACTACGTTCGATTCAAGACTGGTTCCTTAAATATGAATTACAAACTGTACCTGGTGTATCAGAGGTCGCCACCATTGGCGGTATGGTTAAACAATATCAGGTTGTTGTCGATCCAGATCAGTTACGTGCTTACGATATTCCAATATCAAAAATAAGCAATGCTATTAAAAATGCCAATCAAGAGGCGGGGGCATCGGTTATTGAAATGGCAGAAGCTGAATATATGGTCAGGGTCACGGGTTATATCACTGGTTTGGAAGAACTTCGTAATATTCCACTAGGTGTCAATGTAAGAGGCACGCCGATTTTACTTAATGATGTTGCACAAGTACGTATTGGGCCACAGTTGCGTCGTGGTATTGCAGAATTGAATGGTGAAGGTGAAGTCGTTGGCGGTGTTATTGTTATGCGCTGGGGCGAAAATGCTAAAAAAGTAATCGATTCAGTTAAAGATAAATTAAGCGAATTGCAAAAAGGTTTGCCAGATGGTGTCGAGATTGTTGAGACCTATGATCGTTCCGGTTTAATTGAACGAGCAATTAACACATTAAAAGACGCGTTGCTTTTGGAACTTGTTTTAGTAGCACTTGTTTGTATCTTTTTTCTACTACATTTTCGATCTGCTCTGGTTGTTATTGTCAGCCTCCCTCTTGGGATATTAATGGCATTTATCATCATGAATGCACAAGGAATCAATGCCAACATTATGTCTTTGGGAGGGATTGCTATCGCGATTGGAGTCATGGTCGATGCAGCCATCGTCATGATTGATAACGTTCATAAACATCTCGAAGACAATAGTAACAATACCCAACATTGGAAAGTTATTGCAGGAGCAACTACTGAAGTTGGCCCACCATTGTTCTTTTCATTATTAATTACCGGGCTGAGTGTTTTACCTATATTTACTCTGCAAGCACAAGAAGGACGTATGTTTTCACCGCTGGCATTTACTTGGGTTTACGCAATGTTATCTGCAACTATTCTTGCTGTGACGGTCGTACCTGTTTTACTGGGTTATTTTATTAAGGGAGGTGTTATCTCCTCAGAAAAAAATCCAATCTCACGCATATTAAAAACCATATACAAACCTATCATACAAGCCGTACTTCGTTTTCCTATATCGACAGTATTTGCTGCCTTAATAATTATGATGGTTGGGCTCTGGCCATTTACACAATTAGGTAGTGAATTTATGCCCGACTTGGATGAAGGCGATTTAATGTATATGCCGACAACATTACCCGCCATTTCAATTGGCAAGGCGCAACAAATATTACAACAGACGGATAAATTAATTCGCACGGTTCCAGAAGTTGATAGCGTATTTGGAAAGATAGGTCGAGCAGACACGGCAACTGATCCAGCACCCTTAACAATGATAGAAACATTAATCCGTTTTAAACCACGCGATGAATGGCGTGAAGGAATGACTGTTGAAAAACTAAAAGTAGAATTCAACAAACTGGTAAAACTTCCCGGCATTACCAACGCTTGGGTCATGCCGATAAAGACACGTATCGATATGTTAGCAACGGGCATTAAAACGCCTGTCGGCATAAAAATAGCGGGTACTGATCTCAAAGTTATCGAAAATATAGGTCGCCAAATTGAAAAGGCGCTTAAAAATGTTCCTGGTACAGCTTCAGTATATGCTGAGCGTGTTGCGGGTGGTCGTTATCTTACCGTTGATATCGATAGAATAAATGCCGCACGACTCGGACTGAATATTAGCGACATACAAAATATAGTGCGCACTGCAGTTGGTGGGATGAATGTAGCGGAAACTGTTGAAGGGTTGGAACGTTATCCGATCAATATCCGTTACCCTCATGAACTTCGCGATTCTCTGGAACAAATACGTTTATTACCCATAGTTACACCTGCAGGTGCAAGAATTCCTTTAGGTGATGTTGCATTGATTAATGTGAGTGATGGACCGCCGATGATCAAAAGCGAAAATGCACGTATTAATGGTTGGATATTTGTTGATACCAAAGATCGTGATTTAGGTAGTTACGTTAATGAAGCAAGAGAACGTGTTGCAGAATCGGTGGACTTGCCTTCAGGTTACTCAATTAGCTGGTCAGGTCAATACGAGTATATGTTACGTGCAATGGAACGATTAAAGATTGTTGTACCAATCACCTTTATCATTATATTTATATTGCTTTATCTGAATTTTAGAAAATTAAGTGATGTGTTTTTAATCATGGGATTTTTACCCTTTGCTTTAGGTGGTGGAGCGTGGTTTTTATATTTATCAAATTACAATCTATCAGTTGCAGTTGGGGTTGGATTTATTGCTCTGGCTGGAATCGCGGTTGAATCAGGCGTTGTCATGCTTGAGTTTCTTAATAAATCAGTTGATTCATTTAAATCTTCAGAACACGAATTCAATAAAGAAAAATTAATTGCCAATATTTCTGAGGCTGCAAGTCAACGAGTTCGACCGATTATGATGACAACTTGTTCAACTATTGCCGGCTTACTTCCCATTATGTTTATCAGTGGCTCAGGTTCAGAGATTATGACGCGTGTTGCAGCACCAATGATAGGTGGGATGCTTAGTGCTACGCTATTAACACTTATAGTAATTCCCGTAGTGTATTTTCTATGGAAAAAACAAAGCATTAAATAAAACAGTATGAATATTAATTTCATTAACACGTAAAAAGCCTTTTTTTAGCCTAAGTTCTTGACTTGGGAGTAAGACATAGGTTGTAGGATTAACTATATCAATTGAGAAAGGTGGTTTCTCATGAATGCAGATATCAAAGATATAAAAATATTTACTATGCAAGTTAAAGACATTGCTAAAGCTGCAAATGTATCAACAGATGCCGTACGTTTCTATACAAAAAAAGGCTTATTAAAGCCAAAACGGAACAATCTAAATAATTACTATTTGTATAGTCATGCAGATTTGGTTCGTTTGCGATTTATCAGTAAAGCAAAAATATTGGGATATACACTTAATGAAATAAAACAAATTATACAGGCAAGCGAGAAGAAGCAAACGCCTTGCCCATTGGTTAGAAATATTATTGAAAAAAGAATTAAAGAAAATAAAAAGAAATTTGAAGAAGCTATGGCTTTGCAAAAAAGAATGGAAAAGGCATTACGTCAATGGGAAGAGATGGATGATGCCATCCCTATAGGACATTCGATATGTCATTTAATTGAAGCGGCAACGAAAGGAGTAATAAAGTGAACGAATGTTGTCATAAACATGATCATAAGTCTGAGTCAGAGAAACATACGGCTGCAGCAGGTAACTATACCTGTCCTATGCACCCTGAGGTTCAACAAGATCATCCGGGGGATTGTCCAAGATGCGGAATGGCATTAGAGCTTGTAACTCCGGCTGCTTTGTCATCAAAAACTCAATACACCTGTCCTATGCATCCAGAAATTATCCGAGATAAACCGGGTGATTGTCCGAAATGTGGTATGGCACTTGAACCCATGTCAGTTGAGGTCGATGAAGAAAATCATGAGCTAATCGATATGACACGACGATTCTGGTTTAGTGTGGTTTTTGCTTTGCCCGTTTTTATCAGTGCAATGGGTGGAGATTTTTGGCCAGACTTTTTTGCAAAAATAATTTCTCCTTCTTCTCGTCAATGGTTTGAATTGATTTTGGCAACGCCTGTTGTGTTATGGAGTGGTTGGCCATTTTTTGTAAAAGGCTGGGCTTCGATCGTTTCAAGACATCTTAATATGTTTACCCTTATTAGTTTGGGTGTTGGCGTTGCCTGGTCTTACAGTATCGTTGCTACATTGTTTCCTAATGTGTTTCCAGGGTCTGTTCGAAATGAGATGGGCGTTATTCCAGTTTATTTTGAAGCCGCAGCAGTGATCACAGCACTTGTTTTACTGGGGCAGGTTTTGGAACTTCGTGCTAGAAGCCAGACTAATGCTGCGATAAAAATGTTATTAGGTCTTGCACCAAAAACAGCAAGAATAATTAATGAAGATGGTAACGAAGAAGACATTCCATTAGAACATGTTCATATCGGTAATCATTTGCGCGTTAGACCCGGTGAAAAAATTCCTGTTGATGGAATCGTGATTGATGGAAGTAGTTCGGTGGATGAGTCGATGGTTACCGGTGAACCCATGCCCGTTAGTAAACAGTCAGGCGATGAATTAATTGGAGCGACTGTCAATAGTACAGGTAGTCTTGTCATGGAAGCGCAACATGTTGGTAGTGATACTTTGCTGGCGCAGATTGTTCATATGGTTTCTGAAGCACAACGTAGTCGCGCACCGATACAGAAAATGGTCGATGTTGTTTCGGGTTACTTTGTACCAGTTGTTGTTTTTGTCGCCGTTATTACATTAATTGTATGGGGATTATTAGGTCCTGAACCGCGACTTGCACATGCAGTGATCAACGCCGTTGCTGTCTTAATCATTGCTTGTCCTTGCGCGCTAGGATTAGCAACACCGATGTCAATTATGGTAGGCACTGGCCGTGGTGCTTTGCTTGGTGTTTTAATTAAAAATGCTGAAGCACTCGAAGTGATGGAACAGATCGATACACTGGTTGTTGATAAAACCGGTACATTAACCGAAGGTAAACCTAAGTTAACGAGCATTATTGCTGCAACAGGTTTTGATGAAGAGCAGGTGTTGCAGTTCGGTGCAAGTTTGGAAACAAACAGTGAGCACCCTTTAGCTGCTGCAATTGTCGCTGGCGCAAAAGATAAAAATATTTCACTAGAAACTGTGAATGAATTTAATTCAATTACGGGTAAAGGTGTATCGGGCGTTGTCGAAGATAAACAAGTTGCTATTGGTAACCTGAAGTTATTGGAAGACCTGAGTGTCAGCGCAAAAGATTTGATCGAACAAGCGGAAGGCTTAAGACGTTATGGACAAACTGCTATGTTTGTTGTTATTGATAATCAACCTGCAGGAATATTAACCGTCGCCGATCCAATAAAAGCATCAACAGCTGAAGCTATCGCAGAATTGCATAAAGAGAATATCAAAATTGTGATGTTAACCGGGGATAGTAAAACAACAGCAGAAGCAGTTGCTTCAAAATTAAATATCGATCAGGTCATTGCCGAAGTGTTACCGGAACAAAAAGTTGAAGCCGTTAAACGACTTCAATCTGAAGGTCGTAAAGTAGCCATGGCAGGTGATGGTATTAACGATGCTCCGGCATTAGCACAAGCCCATGTCGGTATTGCTATGGGAACCGGAACCGACGTCGCTATGGAGAGTGCAGGAGTGACATTGGTTAAAGGTGATTTACGTGGCATTGCACGAGCACGTTTATTAAGCCGGGCTACTATGCGCAATATTCGCCAGAATCTTTTCTTTGCTTTCATTTATAACGCCTTGGGAGTCCCTATAGCTGCAGGCGTGCTTTATCCGATATTTGGCCTGTTGTTATCTCCTATGATTGCAGCAGCAGCGATGAGTTTTAGTTCACTCTCTGTTGTAAGTAATGCACTAAGACTCAAGAGGATTGAGTTATAGAAACTTATTTGATAACAGGAGGAAATATTGTCGTTATTAAAGTCGTGGTCATCAACTTCTGCATAACTTAAATGCATTAAAGTGATGAGTGTTTAAATCAAAAAGGAGAATAGAAATGCGTGATTTAATTTTTATTGTATTACTAGTGACAACAATGTTTGTTAGTGCGGCTGATATGACGGATGAATCCTTGATGTTAAAGGATGGTTCTCATCTTTTTATTAGTGATGATAACTCCATGCGTATGGAAGATATGGATGGCAACTCGATAGCCATGAAAGATGGTGTTGAAATGGAATTGGAAGACGGTACGTTAATCATGATGAAGAATAAAAAAGTGTGGCGACATGATCATAGAAAGACAAAAGGAATGGCGATAGGTGGCATTGAAATGAAACTGGAGGATGGTTCATCGATCCTGATTAAGGATAAAAAAGTATGGCGACATGAACATAGAAAGCAAAAAGGTTTGAACTAATACCTTTAAACATTCACTTTGAATAAAAGGCTTGCGGTATTTTATTTAATACGGCAACTCTCAAATATTTTTATTATGTTTAAGCTAAAACGTTTCTCAAACCAAATGGAGGTAGTAATCATGAACAACAATCTATCAATGAAGGCCATAGGCCATGCAACCAGCTTGTTTCTGGCTATTACATTTTTGATATGCGTTGGTTTTGATTTGATCTTCCCTCAGCACGCGATGTTTCGTGTTTGGCAGGATCTTTTACCTGGTTTTAACTTTATAAGTTGGAAAACGTTTGCTCTTGGACTGATTGAAGCGTATGCCTATGGTTGGTTTTTCGCTGTTATTTGGGTGCCTTTATACAATTGTTTTTCTTCAAGCAGTAAAGAAGGCAGCTCATGCTGTTCATAAAATACAATAGTCATCAGTTTGATTAACCTTTATATAGGATAATTATTATGAATGATCAAAATACGCATTCACGACAAGACAAAAAAAATAATTTTGTCATGTGGATATTCATGAGTTTTATTGCCTACTTACTAATTGCAGAGCATTGGGCGCATATCGTTCCATACTTGCCATATTTAATATTATTACTTTGTCCACTTATGCATTTTTTTATGCACGGAGGACATGGTCATGGGCATGGAGATCCTGAAGAGCATAGCTCACACGAAAACCATACTGATCACGAGGAGAAATAAACATGGATCACGGAACTGCTTCTGCTTACGGGCTTTGGTCATTGGTTATTATTAATTCAGCGATATTCATAATATTTGCATTTAGTTTTACCAAGCCAAAAACAAAAAAAGATTGGCGTTCTTTAGGGATGTTTTCTGCCTTTATCGTTGCATTGTTTACGGAAATGTATGGTTTCCCATTAACAATATATTTATTGTCAGGTTGGCTAACACAAAATTATCCCGGCGTAGATTTTCTTTCGCATGAGAACGGCCATCTATGGCATACCATTTTAGGTTTAGGTGGTAATGCACATTTTGATATTATGCATATACTCAGTACTGTTTTTATCATTCTTGGTTTTTGGTTGCTTGCCTCATCTTGGAATGTTCTCTATAAATCTCAAAAAGAGGGGACATTAGCCAGTACGGGTACTTATTCCTATATAAGACATCCTCAATACCTTGCATTTATGATTATTATGTTTGGTTTTTTACTGCAATGGCCAACATTACCCACTCTCGTTATGTTTCCTATTCTTGTTTACATCTATGTTCATTTATCAAAACGTGAAGAAGAAGATGCATTAGCGATATTCGGTAATCAATATAAAAGTTATATGCAGAAAACACCGGCATTTATTCCAAAGTGGAATGATTTGATTGCTGAGGCATAAATAATAAGTAATTTGTAAAATTATTCATAGTAGAGGTTTACATGGAGCACTCTCATCACGATAGAACAACTAAGTATAAAGTTAACAGTCTTTCATTGACTGGTGCTGTGGCTATGGGTACAGGCGTCATGATAGGCGCGGGTATCTTTGCCTTAACGGGACAAATTGCACAGCTTGCAGGAACGTATTTCCCTCTGGTTTTTCTGGCGGCAGCAATTGTCACTGCCTTTAGTGCTTATTCATATGTGAAAATGTCAAATGCCTATCCTTCAGCTGGCGGGATAGCTATGTTTTTAGAGAAGGCTTATGGTAAAGGGACTATTACTGCTGCCTGTGGATTATTGATGTATCTATCAATGGTCATTAATGAAAGTCTCGTTGCACGGACGTTTGGTACATATGCATTACAGCTTTTCGATATTGAACAAAAAAGTTTGCATGTCTCAGCGTTGGGTGTGGGACTGTTAGCGTTTGCCTTTATTGTCAATGTCTCAGGTAATCGGCTTATCGGAACATTTTCACTGGTAATGGCTTTTGCAAAGATTGGTGGAATTGTCGTCTTTGCAATAGCAGGGTTATGGTTATCTGGGATATCTTTTGAAACGACTTCAGTTGAAGTGACAAACTCATCTACAGCTGGATTTATTGCAGCAATGGCATTAGCGATATTGGCCTATAAAGGATTCACGACCATAACGAATAGTGGTTCAGAAATTATTGACCCTCATCGTAATGTAGGTCGCGCAATTATTATTTCTATTGTTATCTGTGTTGTAATCTATTTTATGGTTGCTATGGCAGTTGCGAGTAATCTCAGTTTGTCAGAAATTATACAGGCAAAGGATTTTGCCTTAGCACAAGCAGCACGACCAGCCTTCGGAGACTATGGACTTTGGTTCACCGTAGCATTAGCTATCATCGCTACAATTTCTGGCGTTGTTGCAAGTGTGTTTGCTGTCTCTCGAATGCTAGCCATGTTAACGGATATGAAGCTTGTACCGCATAGTCACTTCGGTATGTCCGGAACCATTCAAAAACACACGTTGGTTTATACTATTGTCATTGCAATGTTCTTAACCATTTTTTTCGATCTAAGCAGAATAGCTTCGTTAGGAGCGATTTTTTATTTAGTAATGGATATTGCCGTTCATTGGGGTGTGTTTTATTACTTAAGAAAAGAAATTAATGCTAATTCAATTATTCTTATCTTAGCAATCATTACTGATGTCATTGTCCTTGGTGCATTTTTAATTGTAAAAGCGAGTTCTGATATATTGGTCATTTACGCAGCTGCAATAGGTATGCTGATTATTTTTGTCGGTGAAAGATATTTTCTCCGCTTACAACCAGTTTCTGAATGAATTTCAGCCGACTTTTGGATTATTATTAACTTGCTAAGTGATTAATATGTCTTAGAGGAAATATCATAGCAAGGAGATTCTGTGATGTGGAAAATCTAGGAATATCAATTATTCCATTACCATCATTTTGGGCTGCTTTTTAATAGCATATTATACAATTTACAAACTATCATCACTTACAAAACAAAACTATGAAATTTACTGAAATAATATCTATAACAGGATACTCCATTGAAGCATTTGGGGTCCTTGTTGTTGTCATCGGATCTGTTATATCCTCTTTCAAATTCATTCGTACTTATCATCAGTTACCTGAAGGTGTTGCATATCGTACTTACCGAAGGCAACTAGGCCGTTCGATTATTCTGGGGTTAGAATTTTTAATTGCCGGCGATATTATTCGAACAGTGATCGTGGCAGATACATTAGAAAATGTGGCTGTTCTTGGACTCATTATATTAATTCGTACTTTTCTAAGTGTAACTCTTCATCTTGAGGTTGAAGGCAGATGGCCATGGCAACATGGAGAGAAAGTAGAAAAATAAAGTAACGACGTATAACAACTCGTTTATGTCGCGACCTCGCCTTACGCAGCCGGCTGAATTTAACCGTTAATGTCTGCTGTTGGCCCAGACTGTGTGAAAACAAATAAGTAAGCAGGTATAATATTACTTTCTAACTGCAGGTGCATGCAATGAAACGATTCATTGAAGGCGAAAGCCGAACTCAAGCCACCTTATTTCCCGAAGCACTCGACGAATACATCACTGAAGAGAATCCTGTAAGAGTCATCGATGCCTTTGTTGATGAACTTAAATTAGTCCCTATGGGAATCAACATCACACCTGCTGACACAGGACGCCCTGCGTATCATCCGACAACGATGTTAAAGTTATTTATTTACGGGTACTTCAATCGAATACAATCATCTCGGCAATTAGAGCGCGAAGCCGGTCGCCTTGCTCCCGACTTCAAAACAATCGCGGACTTTCGCAAAGACAATACCCAAGCCATTACACGTGTCTGCAAAGAATTTGTTTTGATATGCGGCAAACTGAATCTATTCGCCGATACATTAATTGCCGTGGATGGTAGTAAATTCAAAGCGGTTAACAACCGCGACTTAAATTACACGCAAGCCAAACTAAAATACCGCCTACAACTTATCAATGACAGTATTGCAAAATATCTAGGTCAGATAGAAAGCGCCGACCGACAAGCTGCACCCCTCGCTAAAATACGAACAGAGCGACTTGAAAGTAAAATTGCCACACTCAAAGAAGAAGTGAGCAGATTAAACAACATCGAAAAGGTATTAGCAGCAACACCGGACAAGCAACTGTCATTAACCGATCCGGATGCCCGTTCGATGAAGACACGCGGCAGTGGTATCGTCGGCTACAATGTACAAACCGCTGTTGATAGCAAACATTATCTTATTGTGGCTCATGAAGTAACGAATAAGGGTAGCGACAGAGCGCAGTTAGCCTCGATGTCACAACAAGCGGGCATCACAACCTACTTACCCAAAGTTCAAACCTCAGGCAATCAATCAAAAGGTTACTTTGGCAAACGTGATTTTGTTTATCATAAAAAAGAAGATGAATATGAATGCCCTGCGGGCGAACGCGCCACACATCGCATGACATCCCATGAACGGGGTAAAAACATTAAACGATATTGGTCTTCTGTCTGCGTTAACTGTTCGATAAAATCACGCTGCACCAGCGGCAAAGAACGTCGCATCAGTCGTTGGGAACATGAAGACGTGTTAGATAAAGTGGAAGCACGACTCGACCATGCACCTGACATGATGAAAATCAGACGTTGTACGGTAGAGCATCCCTTTGGAACAATTAAAGCCTGGATGGGCGCCACACACTTTCAGATGAGAACATTAAAACGGGTGAGTGCCGAAATGAGTTTGCATGTGTTGGCCTACAACATGAAACGTGTGATTAACATTATGGGTACAAAGCAGTTAATAGCCACAATGCAGGCGTAAGCCTGTTTTTTGCCTTATTGTCCCGCGAATAAACGGCTCATTTCCATTCGTTGAATTTACGCATTGATAATTTACGAAACAGAATCAAAGTGGCACAGGATGTTATAGAGCCGGATAATGCTTGTTAACGACACTTGCTCATTTAATAATGATGTCTATTGCGTTTTCACACAGTCTGGGCCGGTAGCAGTAAATCAATATGTACAACTATAAATTCGCTTACTCTGGAAAGTTGACGTTTATAATAATTAGTTGCTTACATAGTGCTTACATAAAAATAGTGATAATCAGAAAATATTATAACTATTTGATTATATTGGCTGGGGGTAGAGGATTCGAACCTCTACTGACGGAGTCAGAGTCCGTAGTCCTACCATTAGACGAACCCCCAAATTATTAGTAGACAATATTTTCTCATGGCTTCGTGGTTCTATTCAAACCATCCGAGAATTTGTTGCCTACACACCACTCAAGGGGGTACCGAGAGGTCCCTGTAGGCGAAAAAAAAGAGGGTAAAAACCCTCTTTTTAAAAACATCAAATGTGATATTAACGTTTTGAGTATTGAGGACGCTTACGAGCTTTGTGTAAGCCGACCTTTTTACGTTCTACCTCACGAGCATCACGAGTAACAAAACCAGCTTGGCGCAGTGGTTTACGTAGTGTTTCATCATATTCCATTAAGGCACGAGTGATGCCGTGTCGAATTGCCCCTGCTTGTCCAGATATCCCGCCACCCGTTACAGTGATGTTGAAATCAAACTGATCGGTCATTTCAACAGTTTCCAAGGGTTGACGGACAATCATGCGGCCAGTTTCACGCCCGAAGTATTGCTCAAGGGTGCGGTTATTAATTGTAATCTCACCCGTTCCACGTTTTAAGAATACGCGTGCGGCTGAACTTTTGCGTCTTCCGGTGCTGTAATAAACGTCTGACATCCCTTAAATCTCCAATACTTGCGGTTGTTGAGCTGAATGCTGATGTTGAGCGCCAGGGTAAACTTTGAGTTTACGGAACATGTCCCTACCCAATGGTCCCTTTGGCAGCATGCCTTTTACAGCTTTTTCGATGACTTGCTCAGGTTTTTTGGCAATCAACTTTTCAAAACTGATTGATTTTATACCACCTGGAAAGCCTGTGTGGTGGTAATACATTTTATCTGTTCGTTTGTTTCCTGATACGTGGATATCTTTTGCATTGATGACCACAATATAGTCACCAGTGTCCATATGCGGGGTGTATTCAGCTTTATGCTTACCGCGAAGGCGTCGTGCGATTTCAGTCGCCAAACGGCCTAAAGTCTTGCCTGTGGCGTCGACGATGAACCAGTCGCGCTTAATATCAGCAGGTGTTGCAGAGAAAGTTTTCATGCTAATTCCTAAAAATCGGGTAACCCGGGGAAAAAAGAGGGGGAATAGTACGGATTGACCTCTGGCCTGTCAATATTATACGAGCGATATTATCATCTAATATGCTTGAATAGTCTGGTCTTTACAGACAAGCTATTTTTTGCAAGACATGTAATCACAGATTGACAAACGTAGACTAACGGAAATACCAATGAAATCAATAGAATATAGTATGTTTGACCGTGGGATCATGGTTTTGGATTCAGTTCTTGGAGATATTATGGATGCAAGTCCGAGTCGGGAGAAAAGGCCTTATCCGGCCGCATCTTATCCAGAGACTGATTTTGATGAGAATGAAAGAGAGCATGTTTCGGGTTTGATGCGTGTGAATCATGCCGGGGAAATTGCCGCACAGGCATTATATAAAGCGCAATCCTTAACGGCACGTGAAGAAGAACTCAAAAAAGCGATGCAGCAGTCTGCGGATGAGGAGATAGATCATCTTGAATGGTGTGAGTCAAGACTAGATGAATTGGGAGGCCATACTAGCTACCTTGGTCCAGTTTGGTATTTAGGCTCATTTGGCATCGGTGTTATTGCCGGGTGTTTTGGTGACAAATGGAATCTTGGATTCTTGGCCGAAACTGAATACCAAGTGGTAAGACATCTTGACGATCATCTAAAACAATTGCCCGAGAAAGACGAGCGTAGTCGATCAATTTTAGAGCAAATGCGAGAAGATGAATTACATCATGCAACAACTGCTGAGACTGCAGGCGCAAAAGTTTTACCTAAAGCAGTAAAGCGATTAATGAATCTAACCTCTAAAGTTATGACTAAGACTGCATACAGATTTTAATATTTTTATTATCACCTCTTGAAAACTATTTGGCTGGCCCCATCTTTTTACTAAGTCAAACTAAACATATTCTGGAGGTAGAAAAATGTCATTAGTAAATTATGAACCATGGAGTCTTTTAGATAGGTTTCAGCAAGAACTGAACCAACGCGCTTATGCTGATAAAACTACAGCAGGTAATGACAACGATTATTCAAATGTAGTAACCAGTCGTTGGAGTCCTGCCGTGGATATAAAAGAAGAAGCCGATCGTTTCTTAATTACAGCAGACTTACCAGGCGTTGATCCAAAAGATATTGAGATAACAATGGACAATGGCGTGCTTACGATTAAAGGCGAACGTGAATCAGAGGCACGTGAAGAGAAAGAAGGATATAAACGTGTCGAACGTGTTAGTGGTGCTTTTTATCGACGCTTTAGTTTACCCGATACCGCTGACGCCGAGCGTATTGAAGCAAAAGGCAAAGATGGTGTGTTAGAGGTTATCTTACCAAAGCATGAAAAGGTGCAGCCTCGTAAAATCGAAGTAAAGAGTTAAGTGTTTAAAATATATTTAAGGCGGGCATGGCCCGCCTTAAATTTCTGTGCATATCAATTTAAAAAATGTAATGAACTTTTTAAAAAAAAGAACTTCCTAATATATAGAATAAAAAAGGGACTCACATAATGACGAATTATTTTTCCAGACTACTTACACAATTATTCCTAATTACATTTTCTTTATTAGCAACTTCAGCAAGCGCAGCCCTGCCACAGGGAGTAGATGGAAAAGAAATACCCAGTCTTGCACCCATGTTGGAAGGTGCCACCCCTGCAGTAGTCAATATCGCAACTGAAGGACGTGTCAAACAACAATTGAATCCCTTATTTGCAGATCCACGTTTTCGTAGATATTTTAATGTGCCAGAACAACCCGCTGAACGTAAAACCAGTAGTCTGGGTTCGGGCGTTATTGTGGACGCCAAGAGAGGTTTGGTATTAACCAATAATCATGTCATTGCAAATGCAGTTCAAATAACGGTGACCTTGCGCGATGGACGTCAGCTTGAAGCAGAAGTAGTCGGCACTGATCCGGAAACTGATGTGGCCGTAATAAAAATGCCTGCAGAAAATTTGGTTGATATTAAACCTGCTGACTCAGATGCATTACGAGTGGGAGATTTTGTGGTTGCGATAGGTAATCCATTTGGTCTTGGCCAGACGGTTACTTCAGGTATTGTCAGTGCGCTAGGCCGAAGTGGTTTAGGTATCGAAGGCTATGAGGATTTTATTCAAACGGATGCATCAATTAATCCGGGTAACTCAGGTGGTGCATTAGTCAATCTTCGTGGCGAATTAGTCGGCATTAATACGGCTATCTTTTCACAGAGTGGTGGAAATATTGGAATTGGTTTCGCTATACCCATTAATCTTGCTATGCAGATTACAGAACAACTGGTTGAAACAGGTGAAGTTAAACGCGGTTTTCTAGGGGTTAGTATGCAAGATATAAGTCCTTCACTAGCTGAAGCCTTTGGACTTGATCAGCAAAGCGGGGCGATCATTAATGAAGTGTTAGAGAATTCTCCTGCGAGTAAAGCCGGTTTGCAGACAGGCGATATTGTTGTTTCTATTGATGGTAAAAATATAGTTAATGCAAATGATGTTGCAAACCGTATTGGATTGTTGCCCGTTGGTGAAACAATCAAGTTTAAAGTGTTACGCGATGGCAAAGAATCTGAGTTTGTTGTGACAGTTGATGTAAGAGCACAAGTAAGTACAGAACCAAAATCCGTTAATAAATTATTACAGGGTGTTTCTATTGGCGATATAGAGCAAGATAGCCCTTACTTTGGAAAAACAGAAGGCGTTATTGTTGCGAACGTAGAACGTGGCAGTATCGCCTGGCGTAGTGGTTTGAGAGCAGGCGATGTTGTTACGTCAGTTAATAAAGCGCCAGTTAAAAACCTAGAAGAATTTTTAAAAGCAGTGGACAAAAAAGAAGACTCGCTTTTATTTTTGATTCTTAGAGGTAATGCAGCAGCGTTTATTGTACTTAGGAAATAAACTACCCGGTAATTAATTTACAATTAGCGATTGATTCTTTAATTAGATCAACTGCTTTTGTTCTGGGGAAGGATTTTCGATAGGCGATAATAATTTCGCGATAAGGTGCAGGCTTAGTGAAAGGTCGGTATTCCAGCATGCCATTTAAACCGGACTGAGCATTGATCGAAGAAAAGGGAAGTATTGTGATACCCGCTCCTGCTGCAACCATTTGACGAATCGTTTCAAGTGAACTGCTTTGCAGTGTTTTCTGGATGTGTGCGTTATCCCCAATAGGGCTAATGCAAGAAGGACAAACCTTGATTACTTGATCTCTAAAACAGTTACCTGATTTCAGCAACAGCATTGTATCGTCTAGTAAATCCTCTGCTTTGAGCTTTTTCTTTTTAGCCAAAGGATGATTGCTAGGTAAAGCTACTACAAAGGGTTCTTGATACAGTATCTCAGTGCATATTCCGGGATGGTCAAACGGATTGGCAAGGATAGCAACATCAATTTCACCGGCCTTTAACTTATTGAATAAGTTCTCGGTATAGTCTTCTTCTATAATTAAAACTAGTTCAGAGACTTGTTTGTTAATAATAGGTATTAACTTTGGTAATAGATAAGGACCAACGGTGTAAATGACCCCAAGCTTTAATTCGCCAATTAACTCATCTTTATTATTTTTAGCGAGCTCTTTTAGGATCTTGGTTTCATTTAAGACTACCTCTGCCTGGTTAACAATAATTTGACCGATGGGAGTGATTGAAATTTCATTTTGATGTCGTTCAAATAATGTCAGCCCTAATTCATCCTCAATTTTTTTTACGGCGACACTTAGGGTTGGTTGGCTAACAAAACACCTTTTTGCTGCCCGCCCAAAATGTAGTTCTTTTGCGACGGCCACAATATAGCGAAATTCTGATAGGGTCATTGTTATATATAAATAATATTTACTTGCGATTTAAATGTCAGCTTTATATTACTCGGCTGATTTGGAGATGTCTCAATTAATATTTGATGCAATCTCGGGCAAGTCAAAGTCAGATGTGTCGTCAAGGTTATGGCAAATAATATTGTTCAAGAGTTCCACATCAACATATGACTTATCATAAGTATAGCCCTGTGAAACCTTGAACGCATTGTCAGGTTCACCGAGGTGGTTTGCTACTATTGAGGCGCCAGTAAAATCATTGTCAGTCGTATAGGCATGAGTCGTGATTATGGTTTGTAATCCCGCACTAAGCGCCGCCATATTTCCATTTCGGGTATCTTCAATTGCGACGCAAGTTTCAGGCGTTAATCCCAGTCCTGCTAGTGCGCATTGATAAACAACGGGTGAAGGTTTTTTGTCTGTAACGGTGTCACTACTAACAATAGTATTAAATATTTCTTTGGGATCGACATTTAAGGTTGTGTTGATGAGCGTATTCAAATTGGCCAAACATGAACTGGTTGCTATGCCTAGTGGCAAGCCTTTGTCCTGTGCTTCATTGATTAATCTTTTGATACCTGGTCGAAGTTGGATGTGGTCAGTTGCCAGCATTTCGCGGTAATGATTCGATTTACACAAATGCAGTTCTTTAATAAATAAGCCTGGATCTTTTACTTTGCTTTTAAGTTCTTTATCTTCGTTCAGACAAATTTTGAAGCGTTCTTTTCCGCCTGAAACAAAAAGTAACTTGTAATAATCGGTCTTTGACCAGTGCCAGTTGAGGTCAAATTCTTGAAATGCTTTATTGAAAGCTTGGCGATGGACTTCCTCGGTATCTGCCATGGTACCGTCCACATCGAAGATAATGCCTTTTAGTTTCATCAAGTTCCGGATAAAAAGGATGAATACACTTTTAGTTTAATCAACTAAGTATTGATTATAAACAATAAATACATTGAAGCAACGATATATTAGTGCAATTGGTTTATATAATTCACAAACTGATGCAACCATTTAATATTAAGGTTTCATCAGGTAAGGTGACCAATCTTAAGATTAATAGCGACCTCAATATGATAATCCTGAAGGATCAATTCAAGGCATGATTGAATTATTAACAAATGACTATTCGCTACAGGCGTTAATTCTGGGGTTTGTCTCAGGATTAGCCTTTGTGTGGTTAATTTACAGAAGCAAAATACTCAAGGTAGCTGATAGCAATAATGAGCTGCAACGCAAATTAGCCGTAGAGGAGGAGCGCACACAGAATAAAGATTCGCGCATAGAGGAACTCAGTAACACAATCCGGGAGCGTGAGAATACAAACAAATATCTGCAAAAATATGTTGAGAATAATAAAGTAACCATCGCAGAGCTGTACACAAAGCTTGATGAAGAAAGAAAAGCAACAGAAGAGAAAATGGCCTTGCTGGAACAAGCTGAAAACAAGATGACGGATGCTTTTGAAAACCTGTCGAATAAAATCCTTGAAGAAAAGAGTAAGAGATTTACCGATCAAAATAAATTAAACATCGGCGAAGTCTTAAACCCTTTGCGAGAACAGTTGGGCGACTTTCGTAAAAAGATCGAAGATGTTTACGATAAAGAGACTAAAGATAGATTGTCTCTCTTTCATGAAATCACCAATCTAAAATCATTGAATGAAAAAATGAGTACAGATGCAATAAACCTTACCAAGGCGTTGAAGGGTGAGAGTAAGAAACGTGGAGATTGGGGAGAAGTCATATTGGAGCGAGTGCTGGAAGACTCGGGTCTAAAAAATGGCCGTGAGTATGAAGTACAGGGTAGTTACCGCGATGAATCTGGTAAGTTATTCTATCCAGATATTGTTGTGCATTTACCGAATAAAAGAGACGTTATTATTGATTCGAAGATCTCATTAAATGCATACGAACGATATTACTCTGCTGGTGATGAGCAGGGTAAACAACATGCACTTAAAGAGCATCTTGCTTCAATAAGAAAACATATTAGTGATTTACGCGGTAAAAGTTACGATGATCTGGTAGGTGTAAACTCTTTAGATATGGTATTGATGTTTGTCGCAATCGAGCCAGCATTGATGTTAGCTTTTGAAAATGATGAGCAATTATTTCAGGATGCTTTTAACAGCGGCATTTTTCTTGTAAGTCCTTCTACCTTAAGCATGAATCTTCAGGTTATTCAAAATATGTGGCGTTATGAGTACCAGAATCAGAATGCACAGGAAATAGCCAAGCAAGCAGGTGATATGTATGACAAATTTACTGGTTTCGTAACTGCATTAGAAGATATTGGAGATAAGTTAGGTAAGGCACAGTCTGCATATGACACGGCATATAATCGCTTAACCGATGGACGAGGCAATCTCATTGCAAAGGTTGAGGCGATAAGAAAGTTAGGAGACTTGAAAACCAAACGACGCCTATCAGAAGAACTTATTAATAAAGCATTGCCTGACGATAGTGATGCCAATAATTAAATAGAAGTAGAATTCTTATTAGCGTCTAAGTATCGCCCACCAACGATAAAAATTAAGCAAGCTTGCAAGAGATGCTAACACATAAGTAAGTGCAGCAGCAGTGAGTATTTTTCTCGCAATGGGCATTGCAGAATCAGGGACATAATTTCCTTCGCTTAATACAGGCAATGCACGATTGAAACTGGCGTCGAATTCTACGGGTAAGGTAAAGAGATGCAGAATTATGGGCAGGCACATTATAGTCAGACCAGCCAGCAACATCATGAAGGTGATTGCTGGTATTTTTACCAATATCAAGGTGAATGGTAGGCTAACCAGAATGATTGAGGCAATTTTTTCAGCAGTGGCCGCTCTTTTTGCTAGCTGCGTTCTCAATAGTAACGGTTTGTAATTGGTGTGATGTTGTAGTGCATGGCCGAATTCATGGCTTGCGATTGTTACAGCGGCTAATGATTTTCCATCGTGATTACTTTCAGAAAGTCGAATTGTTTTTGACTCTGGATCATAATGGTCATTACCATTATCTGTTTTTTCAACAGACACATCTTCCAGTTCAAAGCGATTAATAAGATGCTGGGCAAGTTCTCCACCTGTTCCCGGGAGTTCATCTATTGTATGACTGTATTGTTTTATTACTCTCTGCACCCAAAACTGGGGTAGAAAGATAATAAGAACTAATACTAGTAATACTATTACTGGCAGCATGGTCGGGTCATGATATTATTTATGGCTAATCTTTGCTTACGTGGCAGAGTGATAATTCCAGAGTTCAAAATACATGATAAGTAATAACACATGCAGACTCCATTAGATAAATATAAAAATGATCTTCGATTAAAAGCTTTTAATTCTGATTCAGCGCAGAGAACTGCTGTCGTGCACTTACAGAACTTATTTGATGATCTATATGAGTTGTCACAGAAAGATGATGGCATATTAAGTAAAATACGCTCATATTTTATATTGTCTGCACCAAAGCAGATCAAGGGGCTCTATTTTTGGGGAGGTGTAGGTCGAGGCAAAACTTATTTGGTAGATTGCTTCTATGAATGCTTGCCGATGGAAAAAAAAATGAGAATTCATTTTCATCGTTTCATGCAAAACATTCATAACGAGTTAAAACTGTTGGGTAATATCGAAAACCCATTGTTGATTGTGGCTGATCGATTAGCTGAAAAAACACAAGTGCTCTGTTTTGATGAGTTCCATGTTGCTGATATTGCTGATGCGATGTTACTAGGTGGCTTATTAGAGGCTTTATTTGAGCGTGGTGTTTTCTTGGTTGCCACATCAAATCAACATCCCGATCAGCTTTATCATGATGGTTTGCAGCGAGATCGTTTTTTACCCGCGATTGATCTGTTGAAAAAATATAATCGCATCGTCAATGTTGATTCAGGTATTGATTACAGACTGCAATACCTCGACCAAGCTGAAATATACCATTCACCTCTTGATGAATATGCAAATACGATGTTAGAAAATAATTTCACTCATGTCTGCCCGGATGCCGGAGTTGATGAAGTTGACTTAGAAATAGAAGGAAGGCTCATTCAAACGGTGCGTTGCGGAGACGGTGTAGTTTGGTTTGATTTTATTGCTATCTGCGACGGGCCAAGAGGTGCGGCAGACTATATTGAAATTGCCAGACAATATCAGACGGTCTTATTGGCAAATATTCCGGTTATGGATGATTACGCCAATGATATAGCGAAACGATTTATCACACTGGTCGATGAATTTTATGATCGAAACGTAAAGTTGATTATTACTGCGGCGGCAGATCCGGATGCTCTATACATTGGTTCGCGGTTACAGGAACCATTTAAACGAACTATCAGCCGATTGGAGGAAATGCGTACACACGACTATCTTGCGAAACAACACCTTCCTTAAAACGCATAAAAAGCAGTTATCTTTCGGCCGATACCTAATATATGTCTATCTCATCACAAGATAGAAGATTTGTTTGACATTTAAATTTAAGTAATCTATATAACTCTATAATATATATGAATTATATAGTTTTAATTAATTTGTCATTTAGGAGTATTAGTTGAGTCACTTATCATCAGAACCAGATCAGAGTTTAGAATCAGATATCGCCAAAGTCTTGGAGTGTCGCTACGGTGATGGCCTGGTTTATTTATCAAAACAGCAACCTGACAGCCTATTCAAAATGGCGAAAACCAAGGGTTTTATCGATCCAGAAGGATATCTAACCCGGAAGGGCAGAAGTTTACTTGCGAAATATCAGTTTTCTGAGTAATAAAGCCAAATTGCCCGGTACTCTTATCAACTTAGAGCAACTAGCCTTCACTAAGTATTAATATTCGTAAAATATTAAATAGCTACAAAGTCTTTGATTTAGCCTGAATTCAGTTATTATCTATCCGACGAAAATAGTGGCTGCTTTATATAACAATTACGAATAAATATAGTAAAATCCATTCCTTTTCCGTCTTAAAACTTACTGCTATCTTTAGCATCCGTTAAAACTGTAGGACATACACCAATTATTATGTATAAGTACGATAACTACGATCAGACCATCGTTGATGAACGAGTAGCCCAATTCCGTGACCAAACTGAGCGTTTTTTAGCGGGTAAACTGACTGAGGATGAATATCGTCCATTACGTTTGATGAATGGACTTTATGTTCAACGATACGCTCCAATGCTCAGGGTTGCGATTCCTTATGGTTTGTTATCAAGCGACCAATTAAGAATGCTGGCGCATATTTCCAGAAAGTATGACAAAAATTATGCTCATTTTAGTACGCGTCAGAATGTTCAATTTAATTGGCCAGCACTAGAAACAGTACCAGACATATTGGCTGATCTTGCCAGTGTTGAAATGCATGCGATTCAAACTAGTGGCAATGACATTCGAAATACAACATCAGATCAGTTTGCTGGTATAGCGGAAGATGAGTTAGAAGATCCAAGACCTTATTGTGAAATAATTCGACAATGGTCCACATTCCATCCCGAGTTTTCATTCTTACCTAGAAAATTCAAGATTGCAGTGTCAGGAGCAACGAATGATCGTGCTGCTGTTAAAGTTCATGATATTGGTCTTTATCTGGTTAAAAATGATGCAGGTGAAGTCGGTTTTAATGTGATTGTTGGTGGTGGATTAGGTCGCACCCCGTTTATTGGCCCAAGTATCAGACCATTCCTGGAGAAGCAACATTTGCTTTCTTACCTTGAAGCGATATTGCGTGTCTACAATCGATTTGGTCGTAGAGATAATATGTATCGAGCCCGTATCAAAATATTGGTCAATGACCTCGGTAAAGAGGAGTTCACCCGACAAGTTGAAGAAGAATGGTCGCATATAAAGGATAGTGTCTTAAAACTGGATCAAAAAGAAATTGATCGTGTGAAAGGATTTTTTACCTCGCCTGATTATGATAAGAATGCAGCAGATGACAGTAGCTTTGATGAAGCAAAAAAATCAAATAAACTTTTTTCAAATTGGGCAAAACGAAATCTATTTACACATCGGGTTGCCGGTTACAAAGCGGTAGTTGTCTCTTTAAAAGCACCCGGTATTGCGCCAGGCGATGCAACTGATGAACAAATGGATCATATCGCAGAGCTTGCTGATCAATACAGTTATGGTGAAATTGTTGTAACACATGATCAAAATCTGGTGTTACCAAATGTTAAACAAGCTGATTTATTTTCTCTTTGGGAGAAGCTTTCTGAAAAAGATCTAGCTACAGCAAATATAGGCCTGTTGACAGATATGATCTGTTGTCCTGGTCTGGATTTTTGTGCATTAGCAAATGCTGGGTCAATCCCAATCGCTAAACAAATCAACGAAAGATTCGATGACATTGATTATTTGCACGATATTGGTGACTTAAAGATTAAAATGTCTGGATGTATGAATGCCTGCGGGCATCATCACGTAGGGCACATAGGTATTCTCGGCGTCAGAAAGAAAGACGAGGAGTTTTATCAACTAACACTTGGTGGTTCTGCTGAAACAGATGCTTGTTTGGGTGATCGTCTCGGACCCTCTATCGCTAAGGAAGAAGTTGCCGATGTGATTAGTAAGTTGCTAGATGTCTATGTTGAACAGCGCCAAGATGAGGAACGTTTTCTGGATACCTATCGCCGAGTCGGTATTACACCATTCAAGGATAGCGTTTATCCGAAGACAGCAGTTAAGGAAAAAGCTAATGCAAATAATTAAAGACAAAAAGATTAGTGATGATGATTGGGTCATCGCACGTGAATTAGATGATTCAGCACCAATTCCTGAAGGTAATGTCATTTTACCTTTCTCGTATTGGCAGGCGAATCGTGATGAATTATTAAAACAAAATACAGCACATGCTGTCTGGATTGATGGCGATATAGAGACAGAAGAATTGTCTGGCGACTTGGGTCATTTTTCTATTATTGGACTCGATTTTCCGGCGTTTAAAGATGGTCGTTCCTATACTCATGCACGAATGTTACGTGACCGTTATGATTTTGAAGGTGAGTTACGCGCGATTGGTGACGTATTACGTGATCAAATGTTTTTTATGTTCCGTTGTGGTATCGATTGTTTTCAAGTAAGTGAAGGCAAAGATGCTGAAGAAGCACTGAAAAGCTTTAATGATTTCTCTGTGCGTTACCAAGCAGCAGCAGATGATGCAGTACCTATCTATAAATTGAGATAGCTTAAACTGAAATAGTTAACTAGACGGTTATCACAGTGACTGAAGGTGTGTTCAATGCAGTGTCACTGTGAAAACCACGTACAAGTAGTATTTTTTCCCCAACCAAAGCCAGACCTTCGTCAAGAACCACTTTCCTTGCTAATACATTAGGGTTGGACTTCCCTGCATTCTCTGAAAGGACTGGTATTACTCCCCATAGCATTGCAATTTTTCGGCAAATATCCGGACGACTGGTTATTGTAACAACGGGTGCGGCTGGTCTTACTGAACTCATTGTTGCTGCAGACATGCCGCTTTGTGAAATAACAACGACTGCGTGTACTTTTAGATCTTGAGCCATTTGCGCCATTGAATTTGCGACGGCCTCCCAAACAGGCATTGCTACTTTTAAATGAGTATCAGGCAGCTTCGCACTATAAGCATCGTGAGTCCAAAGGTAGGATTCTGTTTGTCGTGCAACACGGTCCATCATTTTTACTGCTTCAATTGGAAAAGCACCTACTGCAGTCTCACCAGATAACATTAATGGCATCTGTGCCCAGTGTTACTGCATAAGCAACATCGGTTACTTCTGCGCGTGTCGGGCGCGCATTTTCAATCATGGATTCCAGCATTTGTGTTGCGACTATGACTGGTTTGAATTTTTTACTGCTAGATCTATTAATTGATGTTGTGCAACGGGCACTTGCTCGGGATTGAGTTCAACACCTAAATCACCACGTGCAACCATAATGCCATCAGCGGCATCGAGGATTGCACTTGCCTCATCCAAAGCTTCTGGTTTTTCTATCTTTGCGATGATATGTGCGTCACTAGCATGTGACTGTATTAATTTTTTTAAGTCGTGAATATCTTCTGCTGAACGTACGAATGAAAGTGCTAGAAAATCGACTCCCAACTCAAGTGCTAGTTTTGCATCCGCTTTATCTTTATCCGTAAGCGAAGGGGCAGATACTTTTACACCAGGTAAGTTAATGCCCTTATGGTTGCCTAGTGTCCCGCCGTAGATGACGGTACAAGAGATTTCAGTGCCTTCAATGCTATCGACTTCTAGTTCAAGTGTACCGTCCGCAAGTAATATCCTGTCTTCAGGTTCTACATCGTCGGCCAGTGAGGAATATTGTGAAGGGATTAGGCCGGGCTTACCTTCAACATCACGCGTGGTAACGATGACCGAATCATTATTTTTTAATTCAATACTCCCATTCTTGAATTTTCCTGTGCGTATTTTAGGTCCGCAAAGATCCGCTAGAATACCAACCGGTTGATTCAACTCGTTGGCAATTTCACGGATTCGAGAATAGGTTTCTTTATGGTAACTATGGTCACCGTGGGACATATTCTGACGAAAGATATTAACTCCCGCCTTTATTAATTTACGAATTTGATCAGGTTCACTACTCGCTGGACCCAATGTTGCGATAATTTTGGTGCGTCGTTTTTTTAGTAAATTAATTTGAGTAATTATCGACATAGCCTATGCGTCCTAAAGTGTTATTTAATCATATATATCAGTAGTATGGATGCTAGTTATTAAATATGTATTAGCTTTATTAATTAATTTGTAGCATCTATAGAAATATACCGGCCAATGGCACAGATATTGTACATATATTCAAAATGTGAACTACATCACATTTTAAAGTAATTTTAAGTGTAGCAATATAACTACACTGATAGTTGAAAAATAATAAATTCTTGACGCTCACTGATAGCGAGTTTCACAGGATTGTGTATCTAGCAAGATTTAAGGATAAAACATATTGGTTTAGAGAGTTAATTTATTATTCAAGATGGTCAAAAAAATACACACAACCCAAAAACAACGATTTGAATCGACATCGAATGTCAGTGATATATTCGAGCATGCACTTGAATGTATCGCCCGTATAGACAGGCAAGGAAATTATCTTAGTGTCAATGCTGATTATGCAGAGATCTATGGTTATCTGCCTGAAGACATGATGGGAATGCGTTGGAAAGCTACCATTCACCAGGATGATATCGGTTTATTAGAAAGTGCCTGCACAGAAATGGCGCAGGTGGGTCGATCTGAGATTAGCCTCCGCGGCATCCGCAAAAACGCAACAGTCTTTTATAATCATATCGTCATGGTCAAGGGATTGGAGAATGGTAAGTCACCTGTCAGTCATTATTGCTTTATTCAGGATATTACTGATCAAACATTAGAGGAACGAAAACGATTCAAGGAAGTTGAATTCAATTATCAAAAATTCCAAAACATGGTTGAACTCCAGCCCGAGTGTTTCAAACAAATTGGGAAAGACGGTGAATTGATTTACATGAATGCTGCTGGCTTGAGAATGATAGACGCCGATTCTTTGCAGCAGGTTAAGGGCTTATGTATCTATGATTTAATTGCAAAAGAGCACCGGGAAAAATTTAAATCACTAAACAAGCGTGTTTTCGCAGGTGAGACAGTGACACTTGAATTTGAGATTGAGAGTTTAAAAGGAAGCCGCAAGTGGATGGAAACGCATGCTCGTCCAGTAGCAAATAGTGCCGGTCTTGTTTTTGAACATCTTGCAGTGACACGTGATATTACTGAACAAAAAAAATAGAACGTGCACTAAAAGATAGAGAGCAACAGTACAGTAGTCTTATCAATGATATTGATGCGATTGTTTGGGAAGTGAGTTTGCCAGATTTGTTGTTTACCTTCGTTAGTGAACCAGCAAAGAAAATGTTGGGATACCCGTTGGATGATTGGTATCAAGAATACTTTTGGTTAGATCATATCCATCCTGACGATCGCGAGGCTGCTTATAGTTACTGTTCTCTCCAGACAGCACATGGTAAGGACCATCAATTTGAATATCGTATGATTGCCGCGGATGGGTCAATTGTTTGGATAAATGATTTAGTTCATGTTGTGCAGAAGAAGTCAGGCTCGTCGGGTAGTTTACGTGGTGTGATGTTTAATATAACAGATAAAAAAGAAGCTGAAGCCGCTTTTGAAAATAATCAGAAACGTTTGTCAGCAGCGATAGAAACCAGCCCGGATATTATCGTTATGACGCGACTCAACGATGGGAAAATGATAGAGGTAAATAACGGGTTCACTCGTGCAACCGGTTTTACTGAAGAAGAGGCATTAGGTAAAACGAGTCTTGAGTTGGGGCTATGGTCTTCAAATGAAGATCGAGAAGAATATGTAAGTTTGTTAAAAGCCAAAGGATACCTAAGTAATCATGAATTCGAATTTAAAAGAAAAAATGGCGAAGCTTTCCCGGGTACGATATCTACTTCTATAGTCGAGCATGATGGCGAGCAATGTACATTATCCATTACAAGGGACATTAGCGAACTTAAACTTACAGAAGCATTATTAAGCAGAACTAATCGTGCCTTGATGGTTATAAACCAATGTGATCAATCGCTGGTACATATTGCTGATGAAATGAAATTACTGCAATCCATCTGCGATATTCTTGTCAATGTGGGTGATTATAGAATGGCATGGGTAGGCTACGCAGAACAAGGTGAAAAAAAACAAGTTATACCTGCTGCTAGTTCCGGATACGAATCAGGCTATCTGAAAAACTTTTTTTCATGGGATGACAAACCAAGAGGAAGAGGACCTGTTGGCATTTGCATACGAACAAACGAACCCTATATTTGTCGTGATATATCTAAAGATTCTGTTCTTACTCCATGGCGAAAAGATGCCTTTGAAAGAGGCTATGTTTCTATGATTGCATTGCCGTTGAATATAGATGAAGAATCTTTTGGTTGTATTTTGATCTATTCCTCAGAAGAAAATGCATTTGATGTCGAAGAAGTCTATTTATTAAAACATCTTGCCAATAATCTTAGTTACGGTATTCAAACTCTTCGCGTCAAGGATGAAAGTAAAAAAGCAGAAGCGCACCTTAAGTTGGAAAATGAGATTTTTCAGATAATTTATCAAAATCTACCTTTCAATGAATTATGTCACAGGGTGACTAATATAATTGAAGGGCTACTTGTTGATGTGAAATGTTCAATACGGCTACTTGATGATGACGGTAAGCATCTATGGTCAGTTGCTGCTCCGAGTTTACCAGCAGCTTACCTTGAAGCAATTGACGGGTTCGAAATTGGGCCTAGTGTTGGTAGTTGTGGTACAGCGGCATATTTAAATCAAACTATTATTGTAGCTGATATCGAAACTGATCCGCTTTGGAAAAATTATTTTGAATTGGCACTGACTTATAACCTTAAATCAAGCTATTCAGTCCCGATCCGTGCGACAGATGGTTCAGTCATTGGCACATTAGGAAACTATTTTCAGACAGTTCAAGAATCTGCTGTTAACGTTAGCTTAATGGAACATGTTGCCCAGATCCTGGGTGGTATTTTTGAACGTGAAAAAATTACGGTAGCACTAAGAGAAAGTGAAGAACGTTTTACTTTAGCTATGGAGGGTGCCAGTGATGGTTTATGGGATTGGAAAATGGATACGAATGATATCTATTACTCTCCACGATGGAGAAGCATGCTGGGTTATAAGGTTGATGATGTACATAATGGAATTGAAGCATTTAAAGCGTTACTGCATCCAGACGACATGGAAAAAACATTCACAATGGTCGATGATTATACATCTGGTAGGGCTGAAAAATTTAGTGTCGAATTCCGTATGTTACATAAGGATGGACATTACGTTGATGTATTGTCCCGAGCTTTCGGCCTTAAAAATAGTGAGGGTGAATTAGTTCGATTGGTTGGAACTCATGTCGATATAACTGAAGAAAAAAGAATAACTGCCGCCTTGGCGGCAAGCGAGATTCGGTTTCGCACACTTTATGACGATACACCTGCTATGTTTTTTAATACTAGTTCGGACGGCACTATTTTGACTGTAAATGAATATGGTGCGAACCAACTTGGTTATGAAGTTAGTGAGTTGAAAGGCAAAGACGTCAGTATAGTTATTCATGAAAATGATAGAACTTTTGCACAGGAAAAAATAAAACAGTGTTTCGAGATGCCCGATATTGTCCATCGCTGGGATCTACGCAAGGTTCATAAGCGTGGCCATATTATTATGGTCAGAGAATCAGTTCGAGTTGTAAATGACACACAAGGGGAACCTTCTTTATTTATAGTTTGTGAGGACATATCGGAAGCATTTCGACTCTCTGAAGAACTGTCTTATCAGGCAACGCATGATGCGCTAACCGGACTCGTCAATCGCTCAGAGTTTGAAAGAAGGCTACAACGCGTTATTGAAGCTAACCAATCTATGTCAGGACAACATGCCATTTGCTATCTCGATCTTGACCAATTTAAGGTTATTAATGATACCTGTGGTCATCTGGCAGGTGATGAATTACTGAGACAGCTAAGTGAAATATTATTAAGCGAGGTCAGAAAACGAGATACCTTAGCCAGATTGGGCGGTGACGAATTTGGTGTGTTGATGGAACATTGTGATATAGGACATGCGCGACGGGTTACAGATGCATTAAGAGCCAAGGTAGAAGAGTTTCGTTTTGTTTGGCAAGACAAAAAGTTTTCTATTGGTGTCAGTATTGGTTTGGTTCCTATATCGGTTGAAATTGGTAACGTGAATGATGTACTAAGTGCAGCTGATGCAGCTTGTTATGCCGCCAAGGATGCCGGAAGAAACCGAGTACATATTTATTCTGTTGATGATAAGCAGGTTAGTCAACATCGGGGTGAAATGAAATGGGTCTCTAAAATTAATCAAGCATTAGAAGACGATCTTTTTGCATTGTATTATCAAAAAATAGTGCCAGTCGATCAAAAGATAGGACATGGTGAACACTATGAACTATTGATGCGCATGCACGGGAAGGATGGAGAAGTTATTCCACCAGGTGCATTTTTACCAGCCGCAGAACGATTTGGGCTATCTGCAAAAATAGATCATTGGGTAGTCAGTTCTGCATTTACATGGTTGGCTACACATCCAGCAAAGCAAAAGAAACTGGAATTGTGTGCCATAAATCTATCAGGGCAGACCTTGGGCAATGATGATTTCATGAAGTATTTGATCGATAAATTAGACGAGAATCTAGTTGACCCAAATAAAATATGTTTTGAAATCACTGAAACGTCTGCGATAGCAAACCTATCCCATGCAATACGATTCATTAAAAAAATTAGAGAGAAAGGTTGTCGTTTTGCACTAGACGATTTTGGTAGCGGCGTTTCTTCTTTTGGTTATTTGAAAAATTTGCCGGTGGACTTTCTGAAAATCGATGGTGCCTTTGTCAGGGACATAAAAACGGATCGAATCGATCGGGCAATGGTCAAATCAATCAACGAGATTGGGCAGATCATGGGTAAAAAAACTATTGCTGAATTTGTGGAAAACGATGCTATTTTGCAAGAGCTCAAAAAAATAGGCGTTGATTATGCACAAGGTTATGGTATTGCCAAACCTCGTGCACTTAGGTACACAAAAAGAAAAAAATAATCGTTTAGTTAAAAAGGTCAGAACGGGATATCGTCATCAAAATCATCTGCTGCAGGTGCAGCTGTTGGCGATGATGCAGGAGCAGATTGTGATTCAGCGGGCGCATAGTTTTGGTTCTGACTAGGTTGAGATTGCGGTGCAGATTCGTAATTTGCAGAGCCGCCACTCTTACTTCCGAGCATTTGCATTTCATTTGCGACTATCTCAGTTGTGTAGCGGTCATGTCCTTCCTTGTCCTGCCATTTACGAGTTTGTAGGCGGCCTTCAACATAAACCTGTGAGCCTTTGCGGAGGTATTCGCCAACAATTTCAGCAAGACGACCGAAAAAAACAACACGGTGCCATTCTGTTCTCTCTTGTTGTTCGCCACTATTTTTATCTTTCCATGACTCAGCAGTTGCAATACTAATGTTTGCCACTGCAGCACCACCTGCGGTGTATCGTATATCCGGATCGTTTCCCAGATTGCCAACTAGAATGACTTTGTTTACACCGCGTGCCATGTTGATGCTCTCCTAAAAAAATTAAATTTATTGGACTATTTGTTAACTGTATTATCTAAGTCTGTGAAAGGCTTATAAAACTTCAAAGAATCATTTTAAATGAATAGATTCAGATTCCAGAAAAACATTAAAATGAATCATTTTCGCTTTAGACCATATTTTCTTCAAGTCTATTTTTATACGTGTTCTCATTATGAGGCAGATACATGATTATGCAGAACCATAATAACGCCATGAACAGACAAAAGGAATGCACACTTGCAATGCCAAATTGTTGATGAAAAAAACCACCAAGCAGGCCACCAATAAAAATCCCAATGAATTGGGAGCTGGAATAGACCCCAAGAGCAGTACCTTTGCTTTCAGCCGTAGTTGCTTTGGAGACCTCGGAAGGCAGGAGTGCTTCCAGGTAGTTAAATGCGCCAAAGAATAAAAACATAAATAAGAACAGCGATATCAGGTTTATGTGGAAAAAAGCGAGCCCGGCCTGAGAGAGGATGATGAGCATTATACTGATTGTATAAAATACCTTTGATTTTTTTAATCGCTCACCAAACGCCATAAAGGGCACCATGATAAACAAAGACGCAAATAAAACACTCAAGTATACCTGCCAATGCGATGTAGGTTCGATTTGTACAGAATCA
>Ga0209630_10000334_pt1 | contig 54215 bp, 65 predicted proteins | sample COG_01_FD_184745 | JGI IMG/M metagenome (GOLD analysis project Ga0209630, IMG submission 184745) | Pelagic Microbial community sample from North Sea - COGITO 998_met_01 (SPAdes) (version 2) | ecosystem: Environmental > Aquatic > Marine > Neritic zone/Coastal water | place: Helgoland, sampling...
ATATCGCGCACAGTATGTTCTACACTTCTTTTACTTGTCATCATCGTTTCCTCTTGGGTTAACGATGAACTAAAACTATCTCTTAGACAATCAGGCTAGTTGGTCCACATGGTGCTGACGGGGTACAGTTCAGCGCTTGTTCGACGTTGGCCTTCGATTTACCTGTTTGGCGTTTAACCATAACGATAATACCGATGATGAGTACCAGCGGTAGCGTAACCATGAAGGGATGATGTATCAGGATACTGAACGTCATTACGATAATGGCAATGGTCAGGCCAAGTACCAGGCTGATCAGAAAGACGCCGGCGCTGATCACATCGCCGAGCAGGGGTATGCGGTAGAGAAGGTTGACGAAAAATCTGAAGAACATATAGATCCCGATAATAATGGCCGCCGTGCCGCCGCCGCGCACTATCCACTTGAGCCGCGTAAAGTGACTTTTCATGGTTTGCAATGCCGGTTCACGTTCACCGTTAACCAGATGATGCAGGATGCCATCGTTCTGGATAATGGCAGACATAAAACTCTGGCTGATCTCAAACTGTTTACCATTGGCGATGCCGCCGGTGATCAAACCAAAATAGGAAGCTGTTGGCGCATTGCGCACACCGGAGTAACTGATGCGTTCATCGCCAAGCTCGGTAATGCCTTCGCCAGCTGCGCCAGGCGCACGCTTGTAAAAGTAATTCCCTCGCGTCTGGAGTCCGGCCTTCAGCCCCGCATTGTTTAGCGTCATGTTGCTGATGGAGATATTGGAATACGCATCAACGAAATGTATGCGGCTGGGTTCGATCGTAAGATCGCCGAGTCGGTATGTCGGCGGGTAGAGCGACCGGCTACGTAAGGTCTGTTGCAGCTCACGATTTCGGGAATTACCTTCAAGGCTGTGTTGCCATTCCTTTTTCCACGTTACCCTGCCTTCATTATCTTCATGTCTATCCCAAGCATAGATCTCGGCGCTACGCGAAACGACGTGGTAACCCATAAATTGATCGATATATTCCCCCGCGATAGGGATCTCCGTATCGAGCTTACCGGTGATGGAAATGGTGGTGTCAGGGAGCGCTTCGGCAGGCGAGGCGATGACAGTGGCGTCGCTTGCCTCCTGCGCATAATTGAAGCGACCTTCGTTCTCCCATAAGGCGACAATGCCAGCGAAGACAATGCACGGCGGGAAAAGAATCCGCCCTATGAGATTATTTTTGCCCTCAGCCATTACTGCTCCCCGCTAGACATAATATGTAAAGCCAAGATTAATTTATTATTTGTAGCAAGTCGAATCGTGTTCACGCTATAGAAAAACCGGAAACTGACAAAAATAGTCATACGGAATTCAGGCGCTTGATGGTTGTTATATGGAACTACATGCTGTGACAAGAGTTGATGCAACACCAGAAGTGTTTGGAAGAAAATAAAAGAATTTATAAATAGCCAGACAATATTTTCTCTTAATCTTCATTAAGAAGGCCACTGATACCACATCGTACAGTTATAGTTTTCATTAATTATTCGAACAATTAATTTTACATCTACGTTAAACTAGCGACTCTAGTTTTTATAGTTGAGTTCACCATTGATTAACCTTCCTTTTAAAAATCGATACTTGGAATTGGGTGAAGGGTTTTACGATAAATGTAAACCTTCACCTGTTGCTGAGCCTATCTTAATTAAATTCAACCATGAGCTTGCTGTTGAACTTGGATTGTCGGCGCATGATCAGGACGAGCAACATCTTGCTGATGTTTTTTCGGGTAATGTGGTTCATGATTCCAGTGATCCACTGGCTATGGCTTATGCAGGGCATCAGTTTGGACACTTTAATCCGCAGCTTGGCGATGGACGTGCAATTTATCTGGGTGAACTGGATCATGTTGATGGCGCATCTTTGGATATTCAATTAAAAGGTTCTGGTCGTACGTCTTATTCTCGTAACGGTGATGGTCGCTCTGCATTGGGACCTGTATTGCGTGAATACTTACTTAGTGAGGCGATGCAAAAACTTCATGTACCGACGACACGTGCATTGGCGGCGGTGCTTACTGGAGAACAAGTGGTGCGCGAAGGGATGAAGCCCGGTGCTGTGATGACGCGCGTTGCATCCAGTTTTATCCGAGTCGGTAGTTTCCAGTACTTTGCTATGCAAAATGATGTTCAGTCGATTAAGGCATTGGCAGACTATGTTATCGAACGTAATTATCCAGATGTAGCCGATGCTGCGAATCCTTATTACGCCTTGTTTGAATCAGTCGTGCTACGTCAAGCGAGTCTGATTGCACAATGGATGCAGTTGGGATTCATTCATGGTGTGATGAATACAGATAATATGTCGATTGCTGGAGAAACGATTGACTATGGTCCCTGTGCGTTTATGGATTTCTTTGATCATAATCAGGTGTATAGCTCTATTGATAGAAACGGGCGTTATGCCTATAGCAGTCAGCCGAACATTGGTGTCTGGAATTTATCGCGTCTGGGCGAAACCTTTCTACCCTTTTTTGATGATGACCCCGATAAGGGTGTCGAGATGGCACAGGAGGTTCTGGAGAAATATTTCTCTTGTTATAGCGACGAATGGCTATCGGGTTTTCGAGCCAAGTGTGGCTTAACGTCTAATGCCAATGTTAAGCCGGAAGGTGATCAATCATTATTAGAGTCCTTGCTGGATACCATGGCGGTTAATCAGGCTGACTTCACGCTGACGTTTTATTATCTCTCGCAATTAGATTCTGAGGCCAATGAAAAGGATGCGTCACTGCGCGAACACTTCGCTAAGCCTGAAGCGATTGATGAATGGTTAGTGCGTTGGCGTCAACGTTTATCACTAGAACCTTGTAATCAAGAATCTGGGAATGATGAAACAGGGAATGATAATGAACGGCAGGCGCGTATGCAGTCGGTTAACCCGGTCTATATTCCACGTAACCATCAAGTCGAAGCAGCAATTCGAGCGGCTGAAGATCATAACGACTTTTCTTTGTTTCATGCGCTTTATGATGTGCTACAGAAACCTTTCGAACAACAACAAGGCAAAGATGATTATATGTTGCCTCCAAAACCCGATGAAGTGGTGGAAGCAACATTTTGCGGAACATAGTTCTAAAGACTACTTGTTTTTAAATGAAGATTATCCTTGAAAAGTCCTAAAAAGAGACCTATAGTACCCAAATAAGGACTTATTTATCGGGTGTGTCATGGCTTCATTATTAGGTGATGTTTTATTCACCAAAACTCAACAACGTGTCTTAGGACTTTTGTACGGTAATGCGGGCAAGACGTTTTATCTGAATGAACTGGTTCGACTTGCGGGCGTCGGTAAGGGGTCTGTTAATCGTGAGTTAATCCGCATGTTGGATGCAGGACTATTGACCAAGGCTAAGGTTGGTAATCAAAATCATTTTCAAGCAAATAAAGAATGTCCTATTTATCATGAATTACTGGATATTGTTCGTAAAACATTTGGCATCGTTGACGTTATAAAACAGGCGTTATTACCTCTAGAAGAAGCGATAGACTTTGCCTTTGTATATGGTTCCATTGCAAAAGGTGAAGAGAACGTAAAAAGCGATATTGATTTGATGATTGTAACTTCGTCTCTGGAATATACTGATGTAATTAACTGTTTACTGGATGCAGAGAAATCACTCGGGAGGCCCATCAATCCGACACTCTACACAAGCAAACAAATTAAAAATAAATTAAAATCAAAAAACGCATTTATATCGCGTGTCATGGAACAAGATAAATTATGGGTAAAAGGAAGTCAGGATGACATTAAAGGAATTAGATAATCTAGTAAAAATAAACGATCTTAAAGCCGAGCCGCCAGATCAGAATGAATTTAACAATATGCTTCTGTCAGCTAAGCGCTGCATAAAAGATGCTGGTATTGCTGGATTGTCTGATGAGGGAAGATTTTCATCTGCCTATACGGCGGCGCATGTATTGTCATTAGCGGCTTTGCGCTGGCATGGATATCGTTCAAGTAATCGTTATCAAGTTTTTCAATGTTTGGTTCATACCGTTGCCTTTGATCAAGCTAAATGCCGCATGCTTGGTAAATGTCATAAACTAAGAAATGTTGCAGAGTATGAAGGTCATTTAGAAATAACGCCGCAATTACTAAAAGAGTTAATCGGGGTAACAATAGAGTTACAGAAATTAGTTGAGGCTTTAGAACCAATAAGTTCAGACTAAAAATTAAGGAGTCATATTATGAAAGTCGGTATCATTATCTTGAATGCCATGTTTTTGTTGTTACTTGTCAGTGTGCTTGTTGCGGAGTGGGGTAAAGCTGCGGGTATGTTGGCGGGTGTCGCTATCTTGAGTACGGTTATTAATTCTGTGTTCATTTTTTTCAAGGTTGAGAATGATTTTAAGGTAGAAGAATAACTCTAGCTTTTTAGTCGTTTGTTGAGGCTCTGCCTGTTTCCTGCCATATTTAATCAGTAGTTTGCCCTTTCTATTCCCTGAGCATTCCCTGTTTGGGTGTTGTGATACACATATCACTTCATTCCAGGGGATAGCGCATGAATCTTGCCAGTATCAAAAACTCGACGACCTTTCGTGTGTTGTTTATTGGGTTTCTTATCTTATTGTTATTGATCCCTATGGGGATGGTGGAGTCAGTGATCTTTGATCGTAGTCATCTCTATCGACAGGCAACGAATGAAATTACGCATTCATGGGGTAAAGAGCAACTTTTGGTTGGGCCAATCCTAACGCTGCCATTCGTTAAGACCTTTTCAGAAAACGGTGGTTGGTCTTATGACTCACGCTATCAACATCTACGTCCCGAGACGATGACGGTGGATAGTCATATCGAAACGCAGATCCGTTATCGCGGCATCTATGAAGTGCCGGTTTATCTTGCGACAGTGCGTTTCAATGGTTTGTTTTCTTTGGCGGAGGTGGGAGGTAAGGATGATAGTGCTGCTGGTTTGCAGTTGGATGAAGGTGTTATCCAGATCCCAGTGAATAACAGTCGTTCGATCAAAGAATCGATTGGATTAGTTTGGGATGGCGAGGTGATTGTGCTGACGCCGAAGTGGGATAAAGCTGGTAGCGAGACGGTAATCTTTACCGCGAAGGTTCCCGCGCATTTACTGGCAAAGAATAAAGTACATGAGTTTGAATACGAGATTAAATTGGCCGGGAGTAAGGCGCTCTCATTTGTCTCTTCGGCACAGAAGACCGATATTAAGATGAAGTCGAATTGGGCTTCCCCTAGTTTCTTTGGTGTTTACTTACCCACCAGTCGTGATATCTCTGATGCTGGTTTTACCGCGTCTTGGACAATCAATGATTTGTTGACGGATATGGGACATAGCAAACAGGAGATGGTGTCGGTTAATTGGTTTCAAGGCCAGCAACCATTTGGCGTTAATTTAATACAACCCGTCGATACTTATCAGGTCGTGACGCGAGCTGCGAAGTACGCGGTGTTGTTTATTAGTCTGACTTTTCTGGTTTATTTCTTTACTGAACTGTTTAGCAATGCCTTATTGCATCCGATTCAATATCTGTTTGTTGGTGTGGCGAATTGTATCTTCTATCTCTTGTTACTCTCATTGGCCGAGCATATTAATTTCACGCTGGCGTACTTTATAAGTTGCAGTGCATCGATTGTACTTATCTCACTTTATAGTAGAAGCATCTTAAAGAGCCGTGCAAAGGCTGTTATTGTCTTAATTACCTTGTCGGGTCAGTATATCTATCTGTTTGTCACCCTGCGTTCGGAAGGTTTCGCCTTGCTGATAGGCAGTATTGGTTTGTTCCTTATCTTAGGTGTCGCGATGTATCTCACGCGCAATATTGATTGGCGGGCGATGAATTCCGAGATTGCGGCAGTTCGGGACAATTAATTACTCATTGCAGTAATTATTCCTGCACCTTAGCCGAGGACTGCAGCTGATAAAAGGAAAGCCGTTGGAATAAAATCTATGCATTGAGCGCTACTAATAAACTCTAGTCTGAATGGTGATTCGCCATGTCTTGTTCTTGTTGTCATAATAGACGTCCTATACCTGCATTGAACAATGATAATAAGAAACTTATGCCATGCCTGTAAAAGTCGGTAAGTATGAAATTATGGAAGAGCTTGGCCGCGGCAGTATGGCGGTGGTGTATTCCGCACACGACCCATTCTCAGACAGGAATGTGGCGATCAAACTGGTTCATTCCGAAGCCCTCAACAATGAGAAAACTGGAGATCGTTTCAAACGGCTTTTTTTTAATGAGGCGCATGCTGCCAGTGTTTTAAACCATCCTAATATTCTTAGGGTATATGATGCGAATATTGAAGGTGAATATTATTATCTGGTCATGGAGTACATTCCGGAAGCAAAAACCTTGCATGAGTTTTGTCAGAGTGACACTTTATTGCCGCTCAGGGATGTTGTTAATATTATCTACAATTGCGCGAAGGCAATAGACTATGCCCATCGTCAGGGCATTGTTCATCGCGATATTAAACCCAATAACATCATGCAAACTCGAACCAGAGATATCAAGATTGCAGATTTTAGTGTTGCTTTGATTAATCGGGACGATTACATGGAGACGCAGATTGGTGGTTTGTTGGGCTCGCCCTTGTATATGTCGCCTGAACAAATTACAGATCGTGATTTGACCAATAATACTGATATTTTTTCACTTGGTGTGGTTATGTATGAATTGCTCACCGGGCGGCATCCATTTGTAGCGGATAATATCAATGCCATAATTCATAATATTACTCGGGAAGATCCTATGTCCTTGTCTGAGTTCAGGACAGATGTGCCCGAACAACTGGAATCAATTATGAAGCGCATGTTGCACAAGAAATCAGCGCAACGTTACAGTATGGGCTTGGACTTGGCATCCGATCTGGCTTTGATCTTTCAAGACCTGGATAATGTGAATAATGAAGACGAGTTGAAACAAAAATTTGAGGCCATTAAAAACCTGAGGTTCTTCGAGAGTTTCTCTGATGTCGATATTTGGGAACTAATGCGCGCTTGTGATTGGCGTCAATATAAGAAGGGTGAATATATTATTCAGGAAGGAGATGAGGATCATTCATTTTATATTTTGTTGTCTGGTATCGTCAGTGTCGAAAAAAATGAATTAAATATTGAGCATCTTCAAGCAGGAGATTGTTTTGGAGAAATGGGGTATTTAACCAAGACCAAACGGACAGCATCGGTTCGGTCGAGCTCGGATGTCTCTTTGATACAGGTCAATGCCGCGACATTGGATCGCGCAAACGAAAGCACACAACTTCGCTTTCTAAAAGTCTTTGTCAAAACATTGGTGGCAAGATTGACGGACACAACGAGTGTACTGGCCAAGACTTAAATCAGTGTAGAAAAATTATCAACGCGGGCTCGTTTGTTCGGCGAAGAGTAAAAATATTCCACAAAATTGAGTTTGAAATGAAGCGCACTTCGAGCTTTTATTTGACATTATTGCGGTCTTGTTCTTTAGTTATATATGGGTATTTAAAATTATATTTTCGCTTTAGTCAGAGAGATTAAGGAGAGTTAAATGAATGATAATATGAAGATACTAGCCACTGATGCTCTGATTGCCTGGGAGGAACTTGAAGAATTATCTGAAACAGTTCTTGCCAATTTAATGATGCTTGAATTGTCTTCAAACAATAAAATATTTTCATATGATAATGATAAAATTGAGGCAAACGTTTTAGGGTTCAGGGTTAGCACCAAGAGAAAAGTGATTTCTGTCGAGGGATGTATAAAATATATGGAATATTCTTTTGTACATTTAATAGAAAATGGTGAAACGATTTTATTAAATCTTTATTTAGATAAAGATGGTCATGTATGGCTGGATTATAAAGAGAGAGAAAAACTCTGCGACTATAATGAACAGCATCTGGCGAAATATATTTATGAGACATTAATAGTCGTCATAATCAGTGGTGATTTAACAAAACCCTCGGTAGATTGAGGTTTGATTAAAGTCATGGCGTAAATAAACAATTTTATCGGGAGAGGCAGATGTTGACAAAACTTGAACAGGAAGAATACTTGTATCGACGAGCGATTATTATTATTGATTCTGCTGATACAGATGACGTCAAAGAAAGTTTGTTGTTTCAGGAAGTCTGGGTTCCTTTAGCGGAATTGTACAAAGATAAAATCATTGCTCCCAAACCATAGGTGAGCGAAGTAGAGATTGAGGACAAGGCAGTTCCAGTACTACGATTGTTGTGCGATTTGTGTTGCTATACTTAATAATATTTTCTTATAACTTTCGGAGATCTCCCCATGGGGAATTCACTAATTGATCAGTTAAAAAAGACCGGACTGGTCGATAAAAAAAAGGCGCATAAGGTCAAGCATGATCAATATAAAAATAAAAAGCAGAAGATAAAAAAAGGTTCGGCTGTCCAGTTAGACGAAGCCAAGATCCTAGCCAAGAAAGCGCAGGCTGAAAAAGTAGAGCGTGATCGACTGATTAATTTGAAGAATAAAGAGGAAGCGGAAACCAGAGCGATAGCTGCACAGATTATTCAGTTAATTGAAACTAATCGTGTTGATGATCGCGATGGTGCAATTGTTTATAACTTTACTGATGCCAATGTCGTTAAACGTCTGTTCGTTTCAGAAAAAATATACAAATATTTGATGTCCGGACAATTAGCTATTGCTAAATTGGGTGAAAACTACGAACTGGTGCCGAAGCCGGTTGCAGAGAAGATCAAACAACGTGATGCAGACTACATCATAAATAATGACCATAATCTTGAGCCTGTAGCGGAAGAAGATGATCCTTACGCCGACTATAAAATACCCGATGATTTGATTTGGTAAGATTAATCCGGAGGTTTAGATTCAGCAGAATTAGCTTGATCTGAATTTTGACCGGGCTGTTCCTCACCATAATTACCGACAACTGACCTCAGAAGACAAACTTTCACTATGCCACATTTTTCACAACCCTTTGAATTTGCTACAGGACAAATAGCCATAACGACTCCTTTTATATGAAATGATCAGTTTTAAAGCATAACATCTCTTGCGATTACTCAATATATAGCCTTTATTTTTTAAGAGTCAATGAATACTCATCGAAATACAGCTTATTTGCAGCTAGTTGTTTGAAACAGACAGTTTTAATACTGCTATAATGTAATAACCCTTTAACAAATTTAAAAATAGACAATCATGTTAATAGTTTTCTCATCCAATGCGACTGGCGATATCACTATGTTTGGTGATGTGGCAGAACGTATGTTTGAGCTGATGGGACACAGCGGCACGATACCGAGCGCCATTGCTGCGAAAGATGTCCCTACTGTGCTTGAACGACTTAAGGCTGCGATTGAAGCACAGAATAATGAAGGGGAAGATGACTATGACGATAACCAGGATACAGTAGCAGATACCGAAGATGAAGAGGATGAGCCGAAAGTCAGTGTTGCGGGTCGTGCATTTCCTTTAATTCAAATGCTAAGCAGGGCTGCCGATGAAAATTGCAGTGTAATGTGGCGTAAACAGTAATCGGTGCATTACTCATAAGTTTTTCTTCATCTACGTGAGATATTCCCCATTTCAGCATTAATTTGTTGCTTAATACTGTGTCAAAGTGTACAAATGCCACCCCTTAATATATTCAAATACGATATTACCTAGAGACTTAAATAATGAAGAATTTACAAATGCTTGGCCTAGTGCTTCTTTTATCACTAGCGGGTTGTGGTGAAGATGACAAATCAGCGGCATCTAAATCAATGGACGAGGCAGCAAATAGCACAAAAGCAGCTATGAGTGATGTTAATAAGGCCGCAACAAAGGCCAGTGCTGCAGTGGCTGAATCTACTGAAGCCGCAGTTGAAGAAACTACTGCAATGGCAGAAACCGCCGCTGAAGAAACCAAGACGATGACCGATGAAGTCGTTGAAGTGGCAAAAGAAGCAGCCAAAGAATATGTCGATGAGAATAAGGATGAGATGATTGCTGCGGCTAAAGAAAAAGCGGCTGCAATGGTTAAAGATCAAGCGGCTGATGTGGTAAAGGATCAGGCTGCTGATATGGTTAAAGAAGAAGCGATGGATGCGGCGAAAGAGAGTGCTTTGGATAGCGCCAAAGATAAGCTTAAGTTCTAACAGAGGACAGCATTTATCTGTAAAATAATAATGGTGGGTGAATTTACTTACCCACCATATTTATTAAAAATTATTCTAAATAGAAAATAATATTATGAGTAACGCAAGAACATGGGTCGTACTGAGCGACGGCAGATATTTAAAGATTCTGATTAACAAAGGCGAAGGAAAGGCGCTCACGATCTTAAATGCCGATGATCTGCCAGCTTATGCTGAGCTTGGCTATCTGATGGTTAATGGAAAACCATTGAACGGAACCGGCGACTCAGCTGTATCGAAAAAAATAGATAATATTCAGTGTCAGGTAGACTTCTTAGCAGAACACCACAAGTTGGATATGTTTGATTTGTTGGCGATTGCCGCACCTGCAGATGTGCTAACGAATTTTAAGAAAGCCTTACCGGAACAGCTTGCAAAGTTAGTCGTTGGTGAGATAACAGAAGATCTTACGGTAGATACTAATTCTGAAATTGAAAATAGATTTGCTGATATTATTCTTGCAGGCATAGAAAAAGCTAGCTAGAGAAAATGGTTTATTGTTGAGCAGGATTGAGTTTCCAAAAAAGACCAATTCGACGCGCTGCGCAAATACCTGCATCAAGAATATATTCATCCGTTTCTCCACAACTGGCATCCACATCCACTGCTATCCCGTGCGACATCTTAGGGATTAAATAGCTTTCAATAAGTGGCTTGCCACTATCGTCATGATATTCCTTATGAATAATACTAGCCTTCTTGCCTGGGTTATCTTCTTTGTCGGCGATCTGATCAATACCATGAAGATAAGTCCATTGGTCAATGAGTTCTTGCTGGTTGATTTTATTGACAGCTTCATCATCAGCCCCGTGCCAGATTGAGATGGTTGGCCATGGCCCATTAAAGTTCTCATAACCCTCTTTATGCACTAGCTCTCCCCATTCTTTCGGTGATTTGTCGATCCCATTCATACATTTCTTAGCATCCGAATAACTCTGTTTTAAATACCACCAACTAAAGATGTCCCAGAAATGCTTTTCTGTTTGAGCACATAAGGCCGGTCCGCCAGCGCTGGTTGCTCCCCCTGCAAACACATCAGGATAGGAGGCTAATAATGCAGATACCATATAAGCCCCGGCTGAGAGACCTTCTACATAAATTCGACTCTTATCGATTGAATAGTCGGCGGTCATTTTTTCAATTATCTCTACAATTGATTTACTTTCACCTTGGCCACGTTTGGTATTTTCAGCTTGAAACCAATTCCAGCATTTATAAAGATTATTACTTCTTCTTTGCTCGGGAAAGATAAGATAAAATTTCCACATATCAGCCAACGTTTGCCAGCCCACTTTGTTATAAATTTCAGCATCCTGTAGACAACCATGGAGGGAAACCACTAAAGGGGCATTGGCAGGCATGTCCTTAGGAATATACATAGACATATTTATGTTACCGGGATTACTACCAAAATCTTTAACAGATTCTGCGTTGGTATAAGCAAGATTCAGGATTAATCCGACCAGTAGTAATAGTTTTAATTTCATCAGTACATTGCTAATGTGTATGGCTTATATGAAAGGATAGACTTAAGATCGCAATCTTCAATAAAAATATATTCTAACGAATCTCCAGTAATATCATGGTCACATCATCATGTTCAAGTTTACCCTCGGTGTGATCGCGTAGTGCATTAATCACATCATCTCGAAGCTCATCTAATACCCTGTCACGATTAATCTTCAAGCACGTTTGCAAGCGTTCCATGCCAAATGCTTCTTTAGTTTTTGAGATTGTTTCAAGCAGTCCGTCGGTATAGAGCAAAATACGGTCGCCGCTATTTAGTGTGACTGATTGTTGAACGTAGTTGGCATCTTCATCAACTGCTAGTGGGATATTACTCATGTTTGATGATTGTTCAATATCGATTTCCATTTCGGTCCATTCAATATCATTATTACGATTAAGTAACATTGGTGGGTGGCCCGCATAGACATAGGAAAATGTTTTATCTTCACGGTAGTAGGTGGCTACAATTCCTGTTGTTATAGCTGTAATTCCTTTTGTGATCGCATCTTTGTTAAGATCACTTAATACTTCATCACCATTAAGGTCATCAACATGTCGGCCAAGCGAATCATAGAGTGATTGACTCATTTCGCTAACGATCTCACCGTGACCAACAACATCGGCAATCGCAATACGCGTTATATATGTACTGTTACAAAGACTGACATAGTAAATATCGCCGCCTTTTTCACCTTCACCAGAAGAGGAGAATAAAGTTGCAGTTAATCCCGGACTGGCAATAGTTGCATCACCTTCTTCAATACCGCCCCAAATCTGAGCACATTGCAGTTTTTTCATATTAGTTAATAGAAATTGCGTTTAAGTTATTAAGATATGATGTAATAGTTATATTGTTTGTTTGAAGCTTAATCAATCGTAATATTGTCATCATTCAATTATTGTTATATTTACTCAGGTGGAACGTTACTGTATCACGAGACGTGCTAACTTAATCAGAGTGTCCTCAAATCTGCCATGCTTTAATTTATAATTGGCATGAGCATATGACTAAAAATTTACAGAATCGAATTAAGCTTGTCTCATGATCGCGACACTTCAAAAAATATTTTCTGATCAGTCTAAGCAGATTACCATTCTTACCGGAGCGGGCATCTCGGCTGAAAGCGGTATCCCGACGTTTCGTGGCCCTGAAGGTTATTGGACAGTTGGTGCAAAAGAATATCATCCACAAGAAATGGCAACCTATGCCATGTTTACTAAACATCCCGATGAAGTATGGCAGTGGTATCTTTATCGCTTAAGTGTGTGTCTTGATGCCGAACCAAATCAGGCTCATCTTGCCTTGGTGGAGATCGAACAAATTCTTCAGGATAGATTTACGCTGATTACTCAGAATGTTGATAACTTACATATTCGAGCAGGCAACAATCCGGAGCGGACTTTTCAGATACACGGTAATATTTTTTTTATGCGTTGTGTTAATGAGTGTCAACAAAGTCTGGTTGCTTTACCACAAGAACTCTTTCCCAGAGACAAAGATCAACCTTTATCAGTGGAAGATAAAAGCCTGTTAAGCTGCCCCGATTGTGGTGCGGTAACGCGCCCTCATGTGTTGTGGTTTGATGAAAGTTACGATGAACATTATTTTAAATTTGAGAGTGCCATGGCGGTTGCGGAAAAAACAGATGTGCTGATTATCGCAGGAACATCTGGTGCAACGACCTTACCTAATCATGTGGCCAATATGGTCTATCAAAACAAAGGCGCTATCATTGATATCAATATTGAAGAAAATTCATTTACTAAGCTGGCATTAAACAGCAATCATGGTGAATTCTTAAATATGAGTTGTTCAAAAGGGTTCGCTAAAATATTGACAGCGATAAAGAAAATTAGTCTTTAGTTTTTGTAACATAAACCGTGCAGGAAGAATTTCCCTGTGTATATGGGTTTGGAAAGCTGACAACATGTGATTCCGTAGACTGGAATACAAGCTCAAGAAGATTTATGAAATCATTGTCTGGTGGGTCGTTTGACCAAACCCCAAAGATACCACCGGGAAGTATTTTCTTGGATAGGTTTTCTAATGCGGGCACAGTATAGAAAGAACTGTTGCCTTCATTTAGCCAGTGACTCGGTGAATGATCAATGTCGAGTAAAACTGCATGTACTAACTTTTCTGGTTCTTCTTTATCAAAACTACCGCTGCTAGCAGAGGCAACAGCAAAGAAGTCATCGTTGACTAGTGTGCAGCGTGAGTCACCTGTTAATTCATTACCAAGCGGGACAAGGCCACGTTTATGCCAATCGATCACCGGTTGCATTACTTCAACAACTCTTAACGATTTGACTGCTGGATCTTCTAGCGCAGCCACTGCGGTATAGCCTAGGCCTAAGCCACCAACAACAATGTCTAGTTCATTCGAATAATACTTTTTAAGCGCGGCAATGCCTAGTTTTGAAAGTTGAATTTCTGATTCGGTAAACAGGCTGGACATGAGAAAATCGTCGCCAAGCTTTACCTCATAAAGAATGATGTTGTCGAACCGGGGTTCTGAACGGCGCCTAAGACTGATATCTCCGAGTGGCGTTGTTTGAAAATCTATTTCTTCAAATACAATCGACATTTAATTATCTGGAGTTTGCGACTTTCTTTCCAATCTCCTGTTGGCTTGCCAAATATTCTTCATAGGTGCCCTGGAAGTCGATTAATTTCTTCTCTTTAATCTCGATAACACGCGTTGCCAGTGAAGAAACAAACTCACGATCATGACTGACAAAAATTAATGTGCCTTCGTAATGTTCCAATGCCATATTTAAAGCTTCAATCGCTTCCATGTCGAGATGGTTGGTAGGTTCGTCCATTATTAATACATTGGTTTCTAGCATCATCAACTTGCCAAACAACAGTCGGTTCTTTTCACCACCGGAACAGACATTAACTTTTTTATTGAAATCATCTGTTGAAAACAACAGACGACCCAATGTTGCGCGTACGGCTTGATCATCGTGTTTAGGTTGACGCCATTGGCTCATCCAATCAAACAGGTTTATATCCGAGGTGAAGACAGCCGCAGTATCCTGTGGACAGTATGACTGAACTGCATTCTCTGCCCATTTTACGGTGCCAGTGTTTTGTGTAATTTCGCTCATAAGACAGCGTAATAGGGTTGATTTACCCGCACCGTTCTCACCAATGACGGCTAGACGCGCACCTGCTTCCAGGATCATATTACCCTTGCTGAATAATGTTTCTCCATCATAACCATGACCTAAGTCTTCGATGGTTAATGCAAGACGATGTAATTTTTTTGTTTGGTTAAAACGAATAAAAGGACTGACACGACTAGATGGCTTAACTTCATCCAGTTTTATTTTTTCGAGTTGCTTAGCACGAGACGTAGCTTGTTTAGCCTTTGATGCATTGGCTGAGAAGCGACTGACAAATTGTTGTAGGTCGGCTATTTGTGTCGACTTTTTTGCGTTCTCTGAATATAGACGTTCACGCGCTTGTGTCGAGGCCGTCATGAAGTCATCGTAGTTGCCAGGATAAACACGTAATTCACCGTAATCGATATCGGCAATGTGGGTACAAACGGCATTCAGAAAGTGACGATCATGAGAAATAATGACCATGGTGCTTTTACGATCGTTAAGTACGGTCTCTAGCCAACGAATAGTATTGATGTCGAGGTTATTGGTTGGTTCGTCGAGTAAGAGAATGTCAGGATCTGAAAACAGAGCCTGTGCCAATAATACTCGTAGTTTCCAGCCTGGCGCCACTTCACTCATAGGACCATCATGTAATTCTAATTCTATACCTGCACTGATGAGTAATTCACCGGCGCGGCTTTCTGCACTGTAGCCATCCATTTCACCAAATCGGATTTCCAGTTCTGCGACCTTCATTCCGTCTTCTTCGGTCATCTCAGGTAACGAATAGATTCGATCACGTTCTTGTTTTACTTCCCACAATTCCGCGTGTCCCATTATGACGGTGTCGATAACACCGTACTCTTCAAAGGCGAATTGGTCCTGATGCAATTTACCGACGCGATCAGTTGGCCCAATGGAGACATTGCCCGATGTTGGTGCAAGACTGCCATCGAGTATCTTCATGAAGGTAGATTTTCCGCAACCATTGGCTCCTATCAGGCCATAGCGATTACTATCGCTGAATTTGACTGAGATATTTTCAAATAATGGCTTGGCGCCAAACTGCATGGTGATGTTTGCTGTCGAGATCAATAGAATTTCCTGAGTACGGTTAAATGAGCTGCAAAAGGTGGCGTACTATAGGTGTTTGTGGCTGAAACGTCGAGTTAAACTGTGCGAAATCGGCTACAGTTATGCTGAAATTGTATAGATTCTGAAAATAAATGAGGTAGGGATGAAACAGGATAAATTTACCCGGATTCAATTACCGCGCCGTTCTTTTTTGAAGTCTGCCAGCGCTTTAGCCCTTGCGCCTCTAATCTCATTCTTGCCGTTTCCTACAGCGACCGCCAATTCGGCGTCTTCCATATTAACCAAGTCCATCCCGGCGACTAATGAAATGATACCGATAATCGGTATGGGTTCATGGCTGACGTTCAGTGTCGGTGGAGATGAGGCGGATCGTGCGCGTTGTGTGGAAATATTACAGGCATTTTTTGCCCGTGGGGGTGGCATGGTGGATTCTTCGCCAATGTATGGTTCTTCTCAAGAAGTCATCGGACACTGCCTAACTAAATTGAACTACCCAACTGGGTTGTTTTCTGCGACCAAGGTTTGGATCTTGGGCAAGACCTTTGGCATAAATCAGATGAAATCGGCCGAGGAGATGTGGAGAGTTAAGCAGTTTGATCTGATGCAGATTCATAATATGTTGAGTTGGCGAACGCATTTGGAGACCTTGAAAGAATGGAAGGAGGAAGGGCGCATACGCTATATCGGCATCACAACATCGCATGGCCGACGCCATGAGAAATTGGAAAAGGCATTATTAGAAGAAGATTTTGATTTTGTGCAATTCACCTACAACATGGCTGACCGTGAAGTGGAACAACGTTTACTACCCATCGCAAAAGAGCGCGGCATTGCTGTGATTATTAATCGTCCGTTTCAAGGTGGTGGCCTATTTGAAATGGTTGAAGGAAAAGCGTTACCTGACTGGGCAAAGGAAATTGATTGTGAGAATTGGGCGCATTTTTTTTTAAAGTTTATTGTTTCTCATCCCGCCATTACCTGCGCAATACCAGCCACATCACAAGTCGCACATATGCATGAAAATATGGGCGCGGCCTATGGGAAGTTACCTGATAAAGACATGCGCGCACGTATGCTTAAGTATTTTTCTGAACAGGCCTAATATCATGGTAGCTTGGCACCAAACAGCAAGGTATTGCCCGTAGTCGAGATCGCAGCATTCTAGGAAAACTATGCCTCTGGCATCACCTGCTTTTTGGTTTCACTCAAATATATCAATCTTCGTCCTTAAGTCTTGCCAATTCCTGGCCGATATACCATTACAAATGTAACAAGCTTAAAAACATCAGAACAAAATTATTATGAGTATTCAGTGTAAACGATGTGATACACCCATGCAGACTGTTTTCTATGAAGGGGTCGCTGTTAAATTGTGTTTCAGTTGTAAAGGTATGTTCTTTAGTGAGGAAAGTCTGATTGCTATTGAAGAATCCCGCGAGATAGAAATTCCAGCAGACACACCGATTCCGCGTAATGGTCCTGAAGTTCGACGCGATTGTCCCGAGTGCGACATAGTTATGAAGAAGCGTAAGCATGGAAAAATACGGGTAACGATGATCGACTATTGCCAGAGCTGTAGCGGTATCTGGTTAGATAAAGGCGAATTAGCTTCAATACAGCTCGGTTTTGAAATTGCAGAAAACAATAAAACTCGCAATCAATTTAGATGAGTTTAATATCTATATATAGCGTTATTTAATCCACCTTCCTACAATATATGGATATTAGCCGTAGAAAACCGTATGCTATTTACCCCAACTAACATCGTTCATTTGAACGAGAATCTTAGGGGGATTATCGTTGTATTTACGAGGGAGAGACCGCTGCTTAGCTGTGGTGGTGATGTTGCTGGTCGTTGCTTCATTGTTTAACACTACTAATTCTTATGCTTCACATGATGAAGCATGCAGTTCCGCATGGCATGTCACTGGTTATTTCACACCGATAGAATCGGAGTACCTGCAAACTGATAAAACTAAAATCAATATTGAGAGGCTGGGAGAAAGCACGCATGCTTCAGCTTTTCTTAAGGTGGTAATGATCGAAGGTTGGGGTAAAACAAAGGATGGTTGGTATTTGGGTCGTTTCTCAAATAAGTGGCACAAGAGCAATGAACCACTTAATGCATTAGGCAAGCCTTTAGATGTGGGTTCGATTGCAACAGATAAAAATATTATTCCTACGGGCGTGGTTTTAAAGATCCCGAGTTTGCCTAACGCTTTAAAAGATCAGTTATATATATCTGATGATGTAGGCAGTGCGATCAAAAATACGCATGTTGATATATATACTGGTGAAGGCAAGCAGGCTGAAGCCGTGACCTATGAAATAACCGGAAAAGATCATACTGTTTGTCGATTAACGTCTATTTAATGTTAACGTAATCTTTTTACTTTAAATTTACGGCCTTTAATCTTTCCTTCCGAAAGTAATTCCAAAGCTTGTTTTGCAATCGCTTGTTCTACAGCGACGTAGGCTAGCTTATCAAAGATATCGATTTTGCCAATTTGATCACCCGTAAGTTCAGTGTTGCCTGTTAAGGCTCCGAGGATATCACCTGCGCGCACCTTGTCTTTACGCCCGGCATTAATGCAGAGCGTGACCATTGGCGGATAAAGTTTGTTGTTATCTTTTGCCTTAAGTGTTGCAGCCGCTTCGATTTTAACAGGACTATTTTTATACTCTTCTATTGCTTCGACTCTAAATTTTTCAGAGGCCATGAAGAAACTAAATGCCAAGCCATCTTTATCAGCACGACCGGTGCGACCAATACGGTGAATATGAATTTCAGGATCGGGTGATAACTCGAAATTAATTACGGCATGTAATTCTTTTATATCCAGGCCACGCGCGGCAACATCAGTTGCGATTAAAATTGAACAGCTTTTGTTGGAAAATTGGATTAATACTTGATCGCGATCACGTTGTTCGAGATCACCATGCAAGGCCAGCGCATGAAAACCCTGTTGCCATAATTCGCTAGCAAGATCCTGACATTGCTGTTTTGTATTACAAAATACTAAACTTGATTCTGGTTGATAGTGTCGTAACAAGGTGATTAATGTCTTTGTTCTCTCGCCTGGTGTTATTTCATAAAAAATCTGTTTTATCTTTTTGTCGTCATGCACACTTTCATCACGAACATCGACGGGATTCTTTTGAATAGTGTTACTGATTTTTTTTATTTCATGGGGATAGGTCGCGGAGAATAGTAAGGTTTGTCTTTTCTGCGGTGCTATTTTAATAACACGCATAATCTCGTCATAAAAGCCCATGTCCAGCATGCGGTCGGCCTCATCCAGTACCAGTATTTTCAGGCCATCCAGTTTTAATGACCCTTTATCTAGATGTTTTAATATACGGCCCGGCGTACCTACAACAATATGCGGTTGGTGTTCTAGCGAAGCAAGTTGCGGATCCATAGACTTGCCGCCACATAAAGTGACAATCTTGGTATTAGGGGTTGAACGTGCAAGACGTCTTATTTCATTAGTGACTTGATCGGCTAGTTCACGAGTCGGACAAAGTATCAGTGACTGTACTTGGTAAGTTGTGACTTCAAGCTGATGCAGCAGGCCAATTGCAAAAGCAGCAGTCTTACCACTACCGGTTTTTGCTTGAGCCAGCAGGTCTTTGCCTTCCAGAATGGCAGGCAGGCTTTGGGCCTGAATTGCTGTCATTGTGTGATAATCCAATGACTCAATATTGGCTAGTTCTTCAGGTCTTAGCAGTAGTGATGAAAACTTTGCTGTTGTCACAGGACGTACTCTTTATTGGCTTGTGGGAAGGGGGCGCATAATAGCATTAATAAAAACAAGTCCCAGAATAATATTCATTAATATTAATGACTGATAATCAGAGAATTTACCGTTATCCGCTAGCTAGATTTGAAACAGACACTATAATAGCCGCCGTTGGCACTCGTCTTCGGGCTATATCACCTCTCAACTTGTAAGCACGACTGGATAATCGATTTATCTGCAGTTCCAGAAGCAGATTAGCGCTTGTGAACTAGCGCATTAGTACTCACCAACTATTTTTAATTTTAATCAGATAGACCATTTGTGGCTGTTTGTTGTTTCACGATTATAGGATTTAAATGCTTTTACTCTCAAAAAAACAAGATTGGTTAGGCAATATTCGCGCTGATATTCTGGCAGGGCTCGTTGTTGCGCTTGCGTTGATTCCCGAGGCGATTGCCTTCTCTATTATTGCTGGTGTTGATCCTAAAGTGGGTCTTTACGCCTCTTTTTGTATTGCTGTGACGACGGCCATTGTTGGTGGACGTGCCGGTATGATCAGTGCTGCGACCGGCGCCATGGCGTTGTTAATGGTGACCTTGGTAAAAGAACATGGGCTTGAATATCTGTTAGCGACAACATTGTTAACGGGGGCGATTCAAATAATTGCTGGGTATCTCAAGCTGGGAAGTTTAATGCGTTTTGTCTCACGTTCGGTAGTAACCGGTTTTGTAAACGCCTTGGCGATACTCATCTTTATGGCGCAACTACCAGAGCTCACGGGCGTGACCTGGCATGTCTATGTAATGACCTTGGGTGGCTTGGGTATTATCTATTTATTTCCGCTTATTCCTACCATTGGAAAATCGATACCTTCGCCGCTAGTGTGCATTATCGTTTTAACTGGCATTGCATTAATGTTGAAGCTGGATATTCGAACAGTAGGTGATATGGGTGATTTACCCGATACCTTACCCATGTTTCTCTGGCCAGATGTACCATTAACCATTGAGACGCTTAAAATTATTCTTCCCTATGCAGTTCCGCTAGCAGTAGTAGGTCTTTTGGAATCATTGATGACGGCGACGATCGTTGATGATTTAACCGATACGGATAGTGATAAAAACCGAGAGTGTAAAGGCCAAGGGATTGCCAACATTGGCTCAGGCCTCATGGGTGGAATGGCCGGTTGTGCGATGATTGGGCAATCTGTTATTAATATTAAATCAGGCGGTCGTGGACGATTATCTACCTTGCTTGCCGGTGTCTTATTGTTGATTATGGTGGTGTTTCTCGGCGATTGGATTAGCCAGATACCGATGGCAGCACTGGTTGCTGTAATGATCATGGTATCCATAGGAACGTTTAACTGGGGTTCTTTTCGAGATCTAAAGCAACATCCACTTTCTTCCAACCTAGTCATGATAATGACAGTATTGGTTGTCGTTTGGACGCATAATCTGGCTTTGGGCGTGTTTGTCGGCGTATTGTTGGCATCATTATTTTTTGCAAATAAGATTAGCCATTTAATGTATGTTGAATCGGAATATGATGAGGATAGCGATACTCGAACTTACCATGTTGTGGGGCAGGTATTCTTTAGTTCAGCAGATAAATTTATCGCTGCCTTTGATTTCAAGGAAGCGGTAGAAAAGATTGTGATTGACCTGAGTCGTGCGCATTTTTGGGATATCACCTCAGTGTCTTCTTTGGATAAGGCGGTGATTAAGTTGCGGCGTCAAGGTGCAGAAGTAGAGTTGATTGGGCTTAATGAAGCCAGTTCTACAATAATTGACCGCTTTGGTGTTCACGATAAACCAGAAGAAATTGAAAAAATTATGGGTGGCCACTAATGACTAATAATAAAAAATTGATTCTGGCTTGTATCGATGGATCGAAACTTTCTGAAGCAGTCTGTGATTATGCTGTGTGGTTAGCACAACGCATTGAAGGTCCATTGAAGCTTATGTACACCATTGACCATCATCAAGAGATGGCTAAAGAAGTTGATCTGTCGGGTAATTTGGGTGTGGATAGTCGAGATCATTTACTAGAAGAAATTACCAGCAGTGAACACACACGCAATAAATTACGTTTGAAAGAAGGAAAGTCTATTTTACAAGCGGCAAATGAGCGTGTTGTTGAGGATGGATTTAAAGATCCAATTTTATGTTTACAACACGGTAGCTTGGTTGAGACTTTGGTAGAGCTAAAAGAGGAACTACGTATCCTCGTCATAGGTGCGCGTGGAAAAATACACGAAGATCAAACTGATAAAATCGGTGCAAAACTGGAATCGATGATACGTTCTTTGCATGGACATATTCTGGTTGCTTATGATGTCTTCAAAATTCCACAACGGATAATGATTGCCTATGATGGTAGTGAAACCAGTGATAAACATATTGATATGATTGCTAATAGCCCTTTATACAAAGGCTTAAGTTGTCACTTGGTCTGCGTTAATAAAAAGGATACTGCCGATAGTTTAATTGATAGTGCAGTTAATAAACTTAAGTCAGCAGGATGGGCTGATATTACCAGCGCTAGTTTACAGGGCAAGACTGAGGATGAGTTATGTGAATATCAAGCCAGCCATGACATTGACTTGACGATCATGGGTGCATTTAATCACACCCGATTACACGATCTGATATTGGGTAGTTTTACTGCAAAGATGTTACTTAACACCAAGACGCCCTTGCTCTTACTGAGATAATACGTCGATTTATAAATTTACTACATTTAAAGACTAGCGTAGTCTATTTTAATTGAGCCGTCTTTCTCATACTTTTTGTTTTCAATTAATGCTTTTGCTGCAGTTTCGATTTCCGTTCGATATTTTACGACAGTTTCTAGTGGTGTATCGGCTAGTTCAGTAAATTTTGTTTTTATATCAGCATAAGCGATTCGACAAGACACGCGTTTGCCACTGACTTGTGCGGCTATAGTGATAATTTCTGTTTCCGGGTTCCAGCAATGTAATGTCGGGAATGATATACGTCCATCACCGGCTGTTTTTTGTTTATGGACTATGGCTTCCATTGTTATTTACCTCTGTCATTTGTGCGTCCCCATTTGTTGGGACAGGTTTATATTGAAAGACCCATCACGGCAATCGTGTGACTATAACGTTCATGATGGTCTTCAATAATGTATCTAATAAGCCTCTGAACAAGTCCATCCTGGACTTGCCAGAGGATACAAACTAAAAATGTGATTTTTAGTTTGTTGACATTTTCAATGACTTATCGTCATTAATAATGGTGACACATCCTTGTGCCACAGGAAGCACTGACTTAATCAGTGCTTACCTAATATTAAACTGCTGGTCTTTCTGCTGATGCTGTTCGTTGTTGGCGATTACCAGAATTACCGTTTCTGTTACTTGAACCGGTTGGTTTGCCATATCGACTACGTGGATTCTGTTCACTAGAACCGTTACGTTTGCCTTTATATTGTCTGGTTTTGTTGTTGCCTGGTTTAGCGCCTTGTTTATTACGCGATGATTTACCAGAGACAGATTCCGGGACAATGTGTTGTGGTTCAAAGGTTTCAATCTCTTCGCGTTCGATCTTACGTTTTATGAGACGTTCGATATCTTGTAGTTGTTTGGCTTCATCAGCACTAACCAAAGAGATAGCCTGACCGCTTGCACCAGCACGGCCGGTGCGGCCAATACGATGCACATAATCTTCAGGTACATTCGGCAAATCAAAATTAACAACATGAGAAAGTTGATCGATGTCTATGCCTCTGGCTGCAATATCAGTTGCCACCAGGATTTGAATCTTATTCTTTTTAAAACCATCCAAAGCTTTAGTTCGCTGTGCCTGACTTTTATTGCCGTGAATTGCCGCTGCATGGATATTGTCACGTGATAAGCGTTTTACCAGTTTATCTGCTCCATGTTTGGTGCGACTGAATACTAATACCTGATACCAGTTTTCATTACGAATCAGATGACTGAGTAGGTCAGTTTTACGTGCTTTATCGACGGGATAAACAATTTGCGAGATAGTTTCAACAGTCGAGTTACGTGGTGCAACATCGATCTCAACCGGGTTATTGATAATGCCTTTTGCAAGTTGCCTGATTTCTTGCGAAAACGTAGCAGAGAACATCAGCGTCTGTCGTTGCTTCGGTAGCAGCGCCATGATCTTTTTGATGTCATGTATAAAACCCATGTCTAACATGCGATCGGCTTCATCCAATACCAATATTTCAATATCATTGAAGTTGATAGCGCGTTGTTGGAATAGATCAAGCAAGCGACCTGGTGTTGCAACTAATACATCGACGCCACGGCGCAGCTTCATCATTTGCGGGTTTATTTTGACGCCACCAAAGACAACTGCGGAGCGTAATTGTAGATGCTTACCATAGGTAAATACACTTTCTTGTACCTGTGCAGCAAGTTCTCGAGTTGGTGTTAACACCAATGCACGAGCGCGGTTATTCTTTACCGGTGGTTTTTCATTTAGTAGTTGTAATAGTGGCAGGGTAAATCCAGCTGTTTTTCCAGTGCCGGTTTGTGCTGCAGCCATTACATCTTTGCCTTCTAAAATAGCAGGGATGGCTTGTGCCTGAATGGGTGTGGGGCTGGTATAGCCTGTTTCGCGCACAGAGCGCAATAGTTCTTCGGATAATCCGAGTTTTTCAAATGTCATTAAATATTCCTAAATATAGGTTTGTACCATTACGCAACCAACTCACTTGAGTAAAAGGGCAGCGAAATGACGTATAAATCTGGCGAAGTAAAATAAGCTCTAATATTTGCGTACGCGTAAACGCGCATACAGTTCGGGGCAGTAGATAGCTTTGCCGTAAGTGCGGCATGCAGTAATTGGCTCTCAAAGGGAGGGACAGTTGGTCTCTAAGATTGGATTACGATTATAAATAATAGCAATGCAGTGAGGCGAACTAACAACTAGTGATGACGCTCTGGACACCTATCTGGTGTCGAGATGCGCGCACTCTAACATAGAATGAAACAATATATTCGCATTATTTCAGGATAGAGCCTGTTTTAAGCTATTTGCGAGCTTATATCCGCTCAAAAAGGCAGATTCTATACGGCCTTTTATAAACCAGTCACCACATGCGCCGAGTTTCAGGTCATGATCGAGATGGTAATCCACACCTGTAGCCTGTTTAGTATCCGCATATCGCCAACGATGTGTTGTCAAATATTCACTACTTGAAAAATCATAAGATAACAGGCTGTTTAACTCATTTAGAATAAGATGTTGAATGTCTGATGTTGCTGCATCTATATGGTCTTCCGACCATTGGTTATCGGTTTGAACAATTAGAGTTTGTCTATTGTCACGACCCGGTTTATTTGAATTTAATGCCATCCATGAGATGAGTGAATCCTTTACTATTGCCGCCTCCCATTCCCATTTCCATGGCTGATTGAAAGCTAACATTAATGTGTAACAGCCTAGCATTTTGCATTTTTTAAAATGGTTATAGCCAGCAAAGGAGGTTGGTAAAAGTTTTTCTGCTTGTGGTGCGGGTGTTGTATTGATGATCCATTCATATGTTCCAAACTCTTGTTTATCTTTCGTTAGCAGGGACCAATGCTGATTTTGTTTTTCAATGCTGACTATTTCTGTATTTAAATGGACATCAATTTCCTTTGCCATAGCAATACATAATTCATTCATTTTAGGGACGGGGACATAGTGTATTTCTGACCAAGTTCTTTCTTTAGCTATCTGCCCCTTTTCTAGCAGCATCAGTTTGGGTTTCCATTCCTGCAAGATTCCCGCATCTATATAAGGAGCTAAAAAAGATTTAAAGGCTTCATTGCGGACGGTAAAGTCCTGAGCGCCATGGTCAAACTGATAGGATTCGGCGTAGCGCGTCGACATCCTGCCGCTGACACCACGTGATTTTTCAAATAATTCGACTTTTGCTATATCTTTAAGCTGATTTGCAACGGTGAGGCCTGACATGCCTGCGCCAATGATGGCAATGCGTTTCATATATTTTTAAGTTTAAAATAAATAGTCTTAGACTGAATTTGTATTAAGGCCCTTGTCCTAGACGAATTCTCTTCTACAGTACATGCTTAGTTAATGAATACACTATAAAATTATCACAATCTATTTAATAGGCAGGACTTATTATGGACAAGATACATCATGTCGCTATACAGGTGAACAATATTAAAACAGCGGTGAAGTGGTATACCGATAAGTTTGATGCCAGTCTTGATTATGAAGATGAAACATGGGCACTACTTAAATTTAGCAACCTCTCACTTGCCTTGGTCATGCCAGATCAACATCCACCACATTTTGCAATTGAAAGTACTAACGCTGAAGCTTTTGGTAAGTTAACAAAGCATCGAGATGGAACGGCTTCGGTTTATATTGAAGACCCATTTGGAAACGCAGTTGAAATTATTGAAATAGAATAATTTATTTAAAGTTATTGATATATGAATAATAAAATCACAGGTGAAGCTAAAACTATTATCTATTGTTTAAGTTATGGTGGGTTGTTGCCATTTGTTATTTGCATAGTAGGCATTTATTTCGGCAGTAAAGAGCTTAGTTCGTATTCAATGATTGGATTCGTCTCCTATGGCGCGGTTATTTTAAGCTTCGTTGGCGCGGTTCATTGGGGCTTCTTACTTAAGAGTGATTCGATACAAAGACAAGAATTATTGTTATCAATCAGTGTATTGCCCGGGTTAATTGCTTGGCTGGCATTGATTAGCCCTGTGTCTGTTGCCTTGTTCATCTTGGCTGCTGCTTACCCTTTATTGTTAATCTATGAAAAAAAATCAGAGCTGAATAAAATTTTGCCAGTCTGGTATATCTCGATGAGGGTAAAATTAACAAGCATAGTGACAGTATTAACCTTAATTACATTCGGCAAAGCTTATTAGTATTTTGAATGGCGAAAAATGAAAACAATATACAGATGAGATGTAAATATTGTCACAATATTGTTGTCACAGATATGAAATTCAATAGATGTCGTCACGCAAATTAATAGAACATGGATTGAGTTGGTTCTATGACCAAGTCACAGGTGATGAGGATGCACGAGTATGTAAAGACATCCCTGAGCAGGCTTGTGAAGATCAGCCACGAAATTTCTTTGCTTATCTATGTGCAAATTTTCTAAATAAAATTTCGGATGAATTAGTCAGCGCACGACTCACATTGCCCTGGTTATTCAGTGTCCTCGGCGTGCCTGCAAGTTTTATCGGATTTCTGGTGCCGATACGCGAAGCAGGTGTGTTATTACCTCAATTGATTGTTGCAGCCTATATAAGAGCGATGAGTCAACGTAAGGTTGTCTGGTTGTTAGGTGCCTTGTTATCAGCAATGATGCTGTTTTTGATGGCATTTATAAGCTGGAATACGAGTGGTGTTTTAGCAGGTTGGTTAATCATATTTTGTCTGATTTTTTATAGTTTAGCGCGTGGTTTATGCTCTGTGTCCGCAAAGGATGTATTAGGTAAGACGATTTCAAAAACACGCCGTGGTCGATTGATGGGCTACAGCACCTCGCTCGCAGGTTTGGCGACACTGACTATTGGCTTCCTCTTGCAAACTGATTTTATCAGCGCAATGGGCCGAGAAATCCTGGTGATGTTTATTATTTTCGCAGGCATATCATGGTTGTTTGCCCTATGTAGTTTTAATTATATCATTGAACCAGCCGGTTCCACTGAAGGTGGAGGCAATGCTTTTGATGAAGCTATTCGAAGTCTTGGATTACTCGTTCAGGATAAACTTTTTCAAAAATATGTAATCAGTCGTGTTTTATTACTTAGTGTGGCACTTGTTATTCCTTTCTATGTAGTGCTTGTACAACAATTACTGAATGGAGAATTGACTATTCTTGGGTGGCTGATAATTGCTAATGGTCTAGCCAGTAGTTTAAGTGCGCCACTTATTGGTAAATATGCTGATCACAATAGTCGAAATGTTATGGCGCTCTCTGCCTTGTTAGCCGGTGTAGTAGGTCTCATTGTTAGTTATTTAACCACTTATGGAATGGATGTTAATTTCAATATAGCGAGCATTATGGTGTTGTTCTTTTTGATCTCACTTGCCCACGGTGGGGTCCGACTAGGGCGTAAAGTCTATCTTGTTGATATGGCGAATAAGGAAAATCGTGCACAATATGTCGCAGTGAGCAATACCGTTATTGGCATTGTTATGTTGTTAGCTGGATCGGTTGGGGTGATTGCTGATCTATTCAATGTGCAAACGGTGATCTTTATATTATCAGTGATTTCATTATTTGGCAGTGCCTACATTATGCGCTTGAGTAATGTTAGTGGTTGAGGGCAGTTACATTATGCTGACACGATATAGCAGATGAGTAGTTTAATACTATTACTTGGTGATCAATGTTCTTCATCCGTAACTTCGTTACGAGGTGTTAAGTCATCAGACACGATTCTTATGGCCGAAGTCAACGAAGAGGCCACTTATGTTAAACATCATAAAAAGAAAATCGCATTTGTTTTTTCTGTAATGCGACATTTTGCCGCTGAATTGAAAGCTAAAAAATTAAAGGTTAAATATATTTATATTGATGATCCTGAAAATAGCGGCTCGATTACAGGAGAAATACAGCGATTACTGAAAACAACTAAGTTTGAGCAAGTAGTTGTTACTGAGCCCGGTGAATATCGATTGCTAAGAGAAATTAAAGGATGGCAAAAACTATTCGGCTTACCGGTAAAGATTATGCCGTATGAACGCTTTATTGCGAGCCATAAAGAATTTGAAACATGGGCCAACAATAGAAAACAGCTCACCATGGAATTCTGGTATCGACAGATGCGACGAAAAACAAACCTGTTGATGGATGGAGATAAACCTGTTGGTGGTAAGTGGAATTTTGATAAGCAAAATAGAAAATCACTCAAACAGAACAATGAATTAAGGCGACCGCTTAAGTTTGAAACCAATAAGATTACAAATAATGTTTTACAGGTTGTAAGTAATAAATTTTCCGATCATTTTGGCGATCTCAAGCCTTTCTGGTTCGCAGTAACAGCAAAACAAGCCAAAAAAGCAATGGAACATTTTATTAAACATCAGCTACCCTGGTTTGGTGATTATCAGGATGCGATGTTAAGCGCTGAACCCTTTCTATTTCATAGTGTAATTTCACAGTATATTAATTGTGGATTACTTGATCCTTTAGAAGTATGTCAAAACGTTGAGCAAGCCTTTGTTGATGGTCACGTGCCATTAAATGCGGCTGAAGGGTTTATAAGGCAGATAATAGGTTGGCGTGAATATATCCGTGGTATTTATTGGCATCAGATGCCTGAATACGCAAAGTTGAATGTGCTGAATGCGACCAGACCGCTACCAGCCTTTTATTGGGATGCCAATACTGAAATGAAATGTGTCTCTGATGTAGTCAACATGACTCGTGCAGAAGGCTATTCGCATCATATTCAGCGTTTAATGATTACAGGTAATTTCGCTAACCTTGCTGGTCTGGATATCAAGTCTGTCTGCGACTGGTATCTGGCTGTTTATACAGATGCTTATGAATGGGTCGAGCTACCCAATACTTTGGGTATGGCTCTCTATGCTGACGGTGGCATTGTTGGTACAAAGCCTTATATTTCAACTGGTTCGTACATAAATCGGATGTCGAACTATTGTAAGCAATGTACATATAATTACAGTAAAAGAGTAGGTCAGGACGCATGCCCATTTACCAATCTTTATTGGTATTACTTGATCAGACATGAAGAGCGCTTTAAGGACAATCACCGAATGACGTTGTCTTATAAAAACTTATCACGTCTTTCCGATACGGAAAAAAAACAAATCAGCTCACAGGCTCAAGACTACTTGGACAATCTGGTTTAAGGAGCTACGGTTACTATTCATCATGGTAGTATCTCGCTACCGTCCCAAGCAAATACTTTGCCACTGTCTTTTTGCTCTAACTCAGTAATGACTTTATACAGATAACCTGCCGATTGCTCTGCCGTCGTAAGTTGCCCTGGCTTCAAATTTCTTTGGAACGGTTTAGATAATTCAGTATTCACGGTACCGGGATGTAGACCGATACAAATAGTGTTCGGTGAACGTCTATTCAATTCAATTGCAAGGGTTTTAGTGATCATGTTTTGTGCCGCCTTTGCCGCTCGATAGGCATACCAGCCACCAGCGCGGTTATCCGAAATACTACCGACACGGGCAGACATATTCGATAGTACACTGCGTTCTTCATGGCGCAGCAGAGGCAATGCATAACGGGCGATAAGTAAGGGGCCAATGGAGTTAATAGCAAAAGATTGGCTGAGATTGTCAGCATTAATATCTTCCAGACGTTTCTCAGGTTGAAGACCTGTACTGCTATGCAGTAGACCGGTGCAATTGATGACCAAATGTAACTTATTTGTTTGTTCTGATATTGAAGAAAATGCTTTTTTTACACTTTCCTGGGTACTAACATCCATCGAAACTAATATTAGCTGTGACTTATTGTCTGATTTTAGCTTGTTTAGTGGCTCAGATTTATTGATTCGGTGCTCTCTAACACTAGCAATGACATGGATGCCTTTTTTCAGCAGCAGCTGTGTCATCGCTATTCCAATACCACCGGATGCGCCAATCACGAGTGCGTTATACATATAATAAGCTCCGTATTAAATTTTTCAGATTAGTTGGTGTTAGTATAAGGTGGTTGGAATAAGTTTAAATATAGACTCATTCTTAGTATGAATGACCTATACATAGTATTAATGGTAAACGATAATAAACATGGCATTCATAATATAGTCATACCAATAATCAATTTGCTGCCTAAATATATCAAAATCAACATATGAGTGTATGGAAACCAACTCTGGCGATTATGTGTTGTCACATCCTTACTGGTACAGCATCTGTGACCACACGCTATCTGGTGACAGTTCTGGATCCAGTAGAGATTGCCTTTATGAGATATCTGTTTGGTGGTTTTGCAATGTTGCCGCTGTTCTTCCTGTTTCGTACATCACGCTTAACTAAAATCCTGCTGCTAAAGATTGCTGGTCTCGGGGCTTTGTTTTTTGCGTTGTTTCCTTTTATGTTTTCCTGGGGATTCGTACATACCAGTGCGGCACGAGGCTCACTTGTCTTGGCAACGATGCCGATCTGGGCCATGTTGGTCAGTAAAGCTATTGGTCATGAGAGTATTAATAAAGGTTCTTTAATAGCAATAGGGCTAACTTTGCTGGGTCTTGCGGTTGCTCTATCAGATAAATTGATGATGCTTTCAGACAATGGGGTCTTATTCAAAGGTGAGATTATCATGCTGTTTACGGCAGTTATTGGTGGAATCTATGCCACTTTTGCGCGGCAAGTTTTACAAGAAGTGCCTGCTTCGACCATGACCCCATTGGCAATGTTGGCTGGATGCTTGTGTCTATTACCATTTAGCCTCGCTAACGGCATCGATGTTCATGTAATGGCACTGACACCTACGCAAATAGGTTTAATGGTTTATCTGGGTATAGTAGCCGGTGGACTTGCATTCTTTCTATTGAACTGGGTCTTGAATAAGAGTACTGCAACGTTTACGACTATTTTTGTTACATTAAATCCAATAACTGCCATCATTTTGGGCTATCTATTTTTAGGAGAAGTGATCAAACCTAATTTTATTGTAGGTGTCATCATCGTTTTTATTGGTCTTGGTTTTGCTATGCGTACACATGCTCGAGGCCATCACCATGGCATTGATGATGTATAAGAAAAGTCAGAATTAAGTGAGCAAGAATTAATCTTCTTTTTTCGTAGATAAATATTCTTTTTTGATTTTGATATTTATTCTTTACGGGCTAATTATGCTTTAAGTCCTGTTGGCCTATTCCCATAAAGCTCTTTCTTTTGCAATAGATAAAACCTGCTCTATGTGGGTATGAGGATATGCTCAGAAGTATTACAATATATCGGTTACATTGGAGCGAGTTATTTTAACGGTTTAAGGTCTTAAAAACTTACTATGTCTGATGAAGTAAAAAATGGTACGACTCGAGATATCGCTGGTAAATCATGTGTGTTTTACGATGGTTACTGGATTAGGAGTTATCACTTACATAAGGATAGCTATGCTGATAAGAAACAAATGATTGACCAATTAACGCGCCGAGTGTTTCATCATGTAGAGCAGGGAATTAATACACCCAGCAAGCGTCTGGATGATATTCGTGAGATTTATGAAGCCGAAGATAACCCGGCAAGAAAGCGTGTTAAAGGTGCGATGCTAGCGGGCTCATTATTAAATCGTGGACGACAAATTTTAACTGCAATTGTTGAGCTTGAAGAGGCTGGAGTAAAGATTGAAACCAGCAATGAGTTATTACGCGAGTGTGGAAGATGTTTTATAGAGGCGTTGTCTTTGGGAAAGAATATCAAGCTTGCAGATGGTGGGGAAGGCGTTGATGAACTTTGGGGTGAACCGTTTAAGGTTTTCTCTCTGCCGATAGAAGATTTTTTTCAAAGTCGATATATCAAGATCTCTCAAACGATGTCTGATATTGATCAGATCACAAGTGCAATAAGTACTGTTACGATAGGGGATGGTGCTTTTTCTGATGTCAATAATAAACTCATCGAGTTGGGTGTCATGGCTAAAATGACTTGTGAGACAATTCGTACCGATCCGGCAATGTTTGATGTTTGGCCACGCTACATTGCAGCTAAAGAAGAATACGAGCATAGCCTGAACAGTCTATTGATGGATAAAAATGATAAGAAAAATATACAATTTATGTATGCCTATCGTTTAATTAAGGAAGGTGGTGTGCTTCTGATTAAATTGGCTACATTGAGGGTGCCAATACCAGATAGTGTGAAGTCATTCACCAAGAGGTGTAAAGAATTTACAGAAAAATCATGAAAAATAATTTTCAACCAGCCAATTAATAAGTTTTCTAGCTTGCACTTATTAAAAAATTAAATTTTCTAATGACAAGCGAATCAAATCATATCGAATACACAGATCGTGACCGGAAGGTTCAACGCTTAATTATAATTGAGGGTTGCGCGAATATTCTCGTGCTTATTGTTAAACTTGTTGTTGGTTTATCTACTAATTCACTTGCCATACTCGCCGATTGTATCCATTCATTAACGGATGTTGCTAATAATTTTGTAGCCTGGATTGTATTACGCTTATCAACGATGCCAGCGGATCGTGAACACCCGTATGGCCACCGTAAATTTGAAACCTTAGCTGTATTTGGTTTAGCAACTTTACTTGCTGTAATGGCAATAGAAATTGCTAAAAGTGCATTTACTAAAGAGACAACAGAGATCGTGAGTGGCACTTGGGAACTCGCTTTGATGATTGGTGTGCTCGTTGTAAATATAGCTCTTGCAAGTTGGCAACGTTATTGGGCTATTCGATTGAAATCAGGAATCATGATTGCCGATGCGGCACATACTTTTGCCGATGTGTTAACAACGGTTGTGGTAATTATTGGCTGGCAATTATCAAGCATGGGTTTTTTAATACTTGATCGATTATGTGCGCTGGGTGTTGCTGGCTTGGTGTTTTATCTTGCATATGAATTATATAAAAGCGCCTTCCCCGTACTCGTCGATGAGTATGCCATCGACCCCGAAGATATTAAAAGTGCTGTAATGACTGTGCAAGGCGTAAAATCAGCAGGGCGTATACGTTCACGATGGATTGGTTCCGACATTGCTATCGATATAGTCATTTCTGTTAATGCAGATTTAACGACTGAAGAATCACATGATATTGCAGATAAGGTCGAGTTATTAATTGAAGAACAGTTTAATGTTGGTGATGCTTTTATTCATGTAGAACCGTTTAATAAATAAAAAGGATTATATTGCTATAATTAGAGCTTATGAGACTTATCAATATTCATCAAGTTGGTAATAAAGAATTTGATGAGCAGGTATTTCGTTACACAACAATAGGTAGTCTTATTGTCTTTAGTATTTTCTTCGCATTATTTCTTGCTTGTGTCGGTCATTATGTTTGGTATTCAATAAGCTTTTCAGTAGGGCTATGGTTCAACCTGATTTATTTGTGGTTTGCTTTCTGGTTCGGTTTTATTTCGTGTTTGGCCTGGTCGAGATACAGGGCAGGTTTATTAGCCTCTAATTGGTTGATGCGTTCCAGTTCTAACAGGACGTTGATCAAATTTCGATCATTCCAAAATTATAACTACCCGGAAACTGATCCTGCTGTCATTGAGCTTTATTGGCAGGAAATCGATTGGGTACGTATGACCTAAGAAACTACACATAAATCTGGTTCTGATGGAGGTGTAACTGAATTTTTCACCTGTTTAGATATGAAATTAAATCTTTCTCGAGAAAAATTAAATTTGATTAAGCAAGGCCTGGTAAATGAAAGAAGTTTAAAGCCATTAAGTTCTAAAGTTAATCAATTAAAAAGTGAATTATTCCATGCCAGAAAAAGTAAAGTATCCAAACACGAACTTGATGATATTAAAGAACGTTTGCGACTTGAGAAATCTATTAGTCAGCTAAATAGTCGATCCAGTGTTAAGTACCATGATTATCCGGTTAGTCTGGTGGATGATGCTGTATTACGTATTCGATGGAATGGAATAAAGCCGAATATTAAAAAAACATTGGCTTATTTATCGGATTTCATCAACATTGAAACGGATATTAAGATCGAGAGCGATTCAACCGGGAAACTACAAGGAAAGAAATTAGACGATATGATTATGGACCGGATTATTAAAGGAGATAAGATCGATGCAATCAAGTTGGTTCAGAGACACTACGGTTACAGTAACACCGAAGCGGTGTTATTCGTTGATGAATTGATGGGGCAGCAATCTACGAATAAGGATAATTAGTGTTGTTACTATAAGTGCACTTACTCTCCCATAATTTGTATGACGATCTCTCGTGTACGCGCAGCGGTATCAAAATCTACAACAACAATCTGTTGCCAGGTGCCTAACATCAATGCTTGTTCTGTGAACGGAATGGTTAAAGATTGCCCTTGTATCTGACCACGTAAATGGCTGTGGCCATTGGTCTCTCCAGCGTTGCGCGTGTTATGCTGCCACTCAGGATTGGCAGGGATTAATTTATCCCAGATGACTTTTGTGTCTAGTCGTAAACCGGGTTCGTCTTCAAAGATCATTATCGATGCAGTGGTGTGTTTAATGAAGAGTGTCACAATACCTGCCGTGAGCCCTGATTCTACTAAACCGTTTTGGACTTTTTCTGTAATATTTTCAATCTGAGTTGCGCCTTGCATGTCGATTGAGAATTGCTGTGTTATTACGGTCATTGTTTTCCTTAAGCTGAAGTTGAGGTGTCTAAAGAACGAAGATAATCCAAGTCTTTGTCTGAAATCTGTCCATCGCGAGCTTCTGCCAATATAGTGTCGAACAAACCTTGCCCGGTTAGCAAACGGACAGCAGATAAAACCTTAACACTGATCTGACCTTTTTCTTTTAAGGATTCCAGATAATTAAACGCATCAATAAAGTTTTCATCATTTCGATTATAGTAGTCGCTTCCACGTTCTCGATTACTATAGGCTTCGAGTTGTTCACAGGCGACCAGTATCTCACCTAGTTCATGCACCCAGTCAGGGGCATCATCCAGCTTTTCCGGATAATAATAATAGAGTGTAACTTGCTCCATCCAATCAAACCATTGAATGCCGTCGTGTTTCAATTTGGGTTTCAACTGTTCCATAAGTCGGTTGAGTCGTCTTGCATAGCCCAGACGCATCTCTACCTGTTCTTTTGCCCATGCCCCGATTTTTATACCTAATCCCTGTAATTGAGTGTGATACAAAGTCCAGAATGCTTCGGTTTCATTCCCGTATATTGTGTCAGGGTGCTCAGCGCGCCACTCTGCCGGGCGCGTAGGAATCTCCTCGGTTCGAGCCCAGGTCCAAATTTTACCAAACAAGTCTTGATCAAGGCCGGCACGTCCGATGTCATGCAATAAACAGGCTATTTGATAGTGACGGACTCTCTCATCATCATGCCCCAAATGATGTGCAACAGCCGCACACATTTTTGCAGTTCTTAATGCATGATGTTTGTCATAACCTTCAATTACCTCACTCGGGTTTTCTGGATGTGGATAATCGTAATGCTGTAAAAGTTTGTTTACTAATGGCTCTGTTACAAACAGCAATGATGCGGGAATAGGTGAAGTCATGTTGTGGAGTTTAAAAGAAAGAACACTTAAATGAAAATGACTTCGAACTTTTTATTTTGGCCACTAACAGGATTATAACAGTGTCAATATCAGCATGTTTTTAATCCTATAATTAACCTGCGCCAATTTTTGGACCAATGATGATGTCTATATTATTTTCAGGTGATTTCGTTGATGAAATGACTTCAGCATATTTTTCAGTCGCCTTGATACCGTTACTCCTTAATGAGTCCTTATAAAGGGCTTCACCAATGGAGCCAGTGTAATGTTTAAATAAGTTGTTGTCTGAATGCTGCTCAACAATATTAATTGCGGGATTGATGCTGAGATTACTGACTAGTGAATAATCATTAGCGTTGATAATCTTTAGTGGTGGTGTCGAATTGTTAGCAATGGTTACTGAATTAATGGTTGTCTCATTTCGTTCGGCACTATCCGGACTAAACTGGGCCTTAAAGGCCTCTTTTGCTATCGAGATTGCTGCCCCTATTGGACCACCAAATAATGTATCACCTGCGATCTGCATGGATGGAGCAATGATATCGCCAGTAATCTTCCTGTATATAGAACTAACAATAGGGATATGTTGAAGCGGATTAATGATGTCAATGATATCGCCAAAGGTAAACCCATCTTCCCCAAAAACACTAGTGCTTTCTTGTGCAGACGTCGTATTGCTGGAATTATGAAATTTAATTATTTCCGCACTGGTCAAACTTTGTATTGGCAAATCAGACTCCTATTAGTTTCAGTAGTAAATGCAATCGATATACCAATCTGAATTTCTCCAGAAGCGTGGCTCACAGCCTTGTTCTCATGGGAACACCATGATTTTGAAGAAGATGTAAACGGTAAGAGATTGCCGCATACCTTATGATGTGGCAGAGTTCGTCTAATGTTAGATATCGTTCCAATTCAGGCAGAGCAGCAAGAACAGATCATCGCTGCTACTGAGGCCTGTATTTATCAAGCCAGCACCGCGTTAGAATTTTCATTTGAACCCATTCCGGTAATGTTCGACTTGAAGGGCAGGGTCGCCGGCATGTATAAAGTTAGACAAACCCAGCGTGTGATTCGTTATAACCCCTATATATTTGCCAAGTATTTTACAGAAAACCTGACGGTAACAGTGCCGCATGAAGTGGCGCATTATGTTGTCGACGTTTTATATGGACTAAGAAATACCTTGCCACATGGGAAAGAATGGCGAGACGTCATGGCAATGTTTAATGCTGATCCAAGCGTGACCTGTTGTTTCGATCTGGAAGGTATCCCGACAAAGCAATACAAGAGGTATTCTTATTCCTGTTCCTGTCGCAGTTATGAATTAACCAAAATCAGGCACAACCGGGCATTAAAAGGTGTGCGCTATCATTGTCGACAGTGTAAGCAGGTTCTGGTTTCTAAGGATGTCTGATATTCATCCACAATTGTTAAATGATTGCCTGGTTCTAGGGCGATTTCCGTTATGTCATCTATTATTGATGCGCGACGCGAATTACCCGTGGTTCATCCTCGTTCCTGATCGGGATGATGTCAGCGAAATATATCAATTATCAGAAGCAGACCAACAGCAATTATCGAGGGAGTCTTCATTGCTTGCTGAATTTCTAATGAAGACATTTCATGGTGATAAAATGAATATTGCAGCCTTGGGTAATATCGTCCCGCAATGCCATATTCATCATGTGGTTCGTTACTACACTGATGCAGCATGGCCAGGACCGATATGGGGATGTGTCCCAGGCAAGGATTACACAGATAATCAATTGAATAATGTGCTTGATAATATCAAGCAAGCAACAATAGTCGGCTTCGAATTCCAGGAGAATCGTAATGAAAATATTTAGTTATTATCCTAATTCTATGGGCAGTATGATCTTAATATGTATGGCCACCGTTGTTTTCAATGTTCAGGCAGAAAGTAACTTTGTAGATAAAATAAAAACTATTTCGATAGAAGGAGTGACGGTTTCTGAAATCAAAACTCTTGATAAGAAGGTAATGATTGTCGGGACTGCAAAAGATAATAAAATTATTTCTAAATATATGCGCGCTTTGGATAGCGACATTGGATCGCCTAATCTGGAATATATCAAGAAAGATAAACAGGGCGGTGCTATGAGTGATTTCGCAATCAGTATTAAAAAGCCGTATAAATAATTTTAATATTATCTTATTTGAACTGAATGGGTAAAATATGCAATATGTGCATTGATAAAATCGACGCACATATTGTTTAGATACTTAAATTAGACTAATCATAGTTGGGGGACAATAAAATGAATATAAAAAATAAACTATCTATCTTAATCATTAGTTTTATGCTGATTTTTTCTTTTTCAGCTGCAAATGCAGAAGTAACATCTCTTGAAGAGGCATATGAAACAATTGCCTTGCTCACTAATGAAAATGAATCATTAAAAGCGCAACTAAGTTATTTCGAAAAAGAAATAGCAGCATATAGAGAAAAACTGGAAGCTTACGATGCTGAAGCAACAGACGAAGTAAGTGAAGAATGATCCTGTTTGTCAAAGTCTCAATTTAAATGATCTAAAATAAGCGATATGAAAGCCAATCTATTTTTAAGTTTTGTATTTGTTGTATTGCTTAGTGCCTGTGGTGATGATGCGCCTAGCATATCTAAGTTAGCCAGTGATGCAGTCATTCTTGCATTTGGCGATAGCCTTACCCATGGGAATGGTGCAAAAGAAAATGAAAGTTATCCAGCGGTTTTGCAGGAATTAACGGGTCGTAAGGTTATCAATGCCGGTATTTCGGGTGAGGAATCCGAGCCGGGATTAAACAGGCTTCCCGGCTTATTGGAACAACATAAGCCACAATTGTTAATCTTATGTCATGGCGGTAACGACCTATTACGCAAAAAAGACATCAATAAGATGGAATCTAATATTCGTAATATGATCCAGTTGGCCAAAGATAAAAACATACCTGTTGTTATGCTTGGCGTGCCAAAACCCGGTTTATTCTTGTCTTCTTTTGAAGTCTATAAAAAGATTGCCGATTCAATGAAGGTTGTTTTTATTGAAGATTTGATCCCTGATGTTCTGGGAGATAATGGATTGAAATCAGATACTGTGCACCCTAATAAGGATGGATACCGGGTTATGGCTGAGACTATCAATTCAGTATTAAGAGAGTCTGGAGCGATTTAAATTTACCACCCGACTCATGCGCTAATTCAATGTTATTGAAACGTTGTCTGTTCATTTTAGCTTTACTACCTTATTCGATTGTTTTTGCTCAAGCAGATGGTTTTTCTATCAATATCTTTCAAGATAAGTCTGATCGTCAGTTTATTGATAATACTATTCAACAGTTTATGCAGAAGTATCATATTCCGGGGCTGTCTATTGCTATAGCGAAGCAAGATGAAATTATTTTAGCTAAAGGATATGGGCTTGCTGACATTGATAATAAGGTTCCCGTTAATATCACGCATCAATTTCGCATTGCCAGCGTCAGCAAGCCCATTACATCTGTGGCCATTATGCAGTTACGCGAGCAGGGCAAATTGACTTTAGACGACAAGATCTTTGGAGCAGACGGAATACTGGCTAGTGAATTTCCAGTTAAGGACGAATTATTGAAACTGGTCACCGTTCGTCATTTGTTGGAACATACGGCTGGGAAAGAGTGGGCCAACGATAGTCATGACCCCATGTTTCAAAAACCAGAGTTATCACAAACTGCATTAATAAGGTGGGTACTGAAGAATACGCCAATCACAAAGCCGCCGGGGAGTGAATACGCCTATTCGAATTTTTCTTATTGTTTGTTAGGTCGAGTTATAGAAAAACTTAGTGGCATAGGCTATCAACATTTCGTACGTGAAAATATTTTTCGACCAATAGGAGCAAAGAGCTTTGCTATTGGTAGTAAAAAGCCGGCAAACACATTGTTTCAGGTACGTTATTATCCAGATAGCGATGAGAATCCCTACGGGTTTCCTGTCACAAGAATGGATGCACATGGTGGCTGGGTTTCGAATACAATTGATCTGGTAAAGTTTGCCATGAGTGTCGATGGTCGTGGAAAAGATATTCTAAATGACGACAGTATTAAATTAATGACAATAGCGTCTAAGCATAATCCAAATTATGCGCTTGGCTGGAATGTAAATCAGTATGATAACTGGTGGCATATGGGTTCTTTGCCGGGTACCGCATCAATTCTCGTAAGAACCGAACATGGGTATAATTGGGCAGTATTAGTCAATAAGAGAAGTTCTGATAAAACCTTTTTTAATGATTTAGATATGCTTAGCCATAATCTGATTAATGGCATTAAAGCGTTACAATAAGAAAACAGGAAGAAAATTATCAATACTATAAATCAGCATGAGGCATTCTCTCTTGTCGATAATGTCGAAGCATTAAAACAACTGTGTGAAGATCTACATAATTCAACTTGGCTTGCTGTCGACACAGAGTTTGAACGGGTAAGCACATATTATCCCGAACTATGTCTGGTACAGGTATCCAATGGTGATGCCACAGCAGTCATAGACCCTATCGCGATTGAAGATATAAGCCCCTTGTTAGATCTGTTGTATCAGTCTTCAATTACAAAAGTATTACACTCTGCACATCAAGATCTTGAAATCTTTTTCAATATAAAAGAATCAGTTCCGACTCCATTATTTGATACGCAACTTGCTGCACCATTGTTGGGTTATGCACAAGGAATAGGTTATGGCAATTTAGTTAATGAAGCCTTGAGCATAGAACTTGAAAAAGGTCATGCCCGTGCCGATTGGAAGAGAAGACCACTATCTGATGATATGCTCAGATACGCTGCAGATGACGTGATTTACCTTGGGAAGGTTTATGAAGTGTTTGTTGAGAAATTAAAAGCGATTGAAGATCAATCATCATTAAATCAAAAATTGGCAAACTTGATTAAAGCCGAAACCTATAAGCCCGACCCTGACTTAATGTGGAAGAAAATGTTTGCCGCTAAAAGAATGAAAGGTAAACAACTGGATGTCGTTAAAAAGCTTGCTGCTTGGCGCGAATTAACTGCTCGTGAACGAAACAGACCCAGGAAATGGATCCTGGCCGACCATGCACTTATAGAAATAGCTAAGCTGTTGCCAGAGAATAAAGCTGCTTTATTGAAAATTGATAAACTAGGTGAAAAAACGGCTCGCCGACACGGGGATGACTTGTTACAGATATGTCATGATGCAGAATAAGAAAAGAAGATTAATTTTTAATGATTAATCGAATCATGTTTACTATTATTAATATATAAGAATATAAACTTGATACTAGAAATAATCAGGATGCCCTAGGTGAAAACAGAAATACGTCGTATTTTAATCATAGATGATGATGTCGATTATCGAAAAGCGTTATTGGTCCGATTAGGTAGTTTGTATCCCGAAGCAGATATAGATGTCTACGATTTTCCCGGACAAGGACATCCGCCAATGGACTTCGATTGGGAAAAATACGATGTATTAATTCTGGACTACTATCTAGGTGGAAACGAAACCGGGCTTGATTGGTTTAATAAATATAAGAAATCAGAAAACTTCCCGGCTACCGTTGTGATAAGCGGTATGGACGATGATAAAATGGCAGAACGTGTCCATAAGGCAGGGATTCATCACTACCTCAGTAAAAAAGGCCTGAGCAAAGGCAAAATGTATGAGGGCATAGAGAAGGCCTTGGCTCATCATGCTTCAATAATTGAAAATTATAAGCAGCGTTCTGATCATGGAAACAATTTTGACATCTTCGTACATGATTTTTTACATAAGACGGAAAAACGATTGATCTCCGAGATCTTAAGTGAGAGGAATAAATCCGGTTATTTACCAGATCGGCGTTCAATAGATGAAAAAATTGAACGAGAACGTCAGCACATTTTGGAATCAATTGATTACCCACCGGCACAGGAAGCCCAGGTTGGTCTTTTGGAAATTGCTGCTGAGCGAATTAGAAATATGAAGTGGTAGCTTTATAGCAGATTTCGACTCAGTCCAGAATGAAAATGGAGAGATAAAACTAATAGAGTCAGTGAGAGCAATAAAATTTTTACGTTAAAGGTAGCACGGCCACGGATAGCGAGCGTTATAAAAATAGAGCGTAATTTCCCAATTTATTATCTGTTTCCTTGTAGACCGCCAGTGTGAATGGCAATGATTGTTTGTCCTTTTTTAAAACGATCGTTTTTAATCATATCTAGTAATCCAAAAAGCATCTTGCCGTTATATAAGGGCTCAAGTGGTATGTTGTTGTGTGATTGAAACTCTTTAATAAATGAAATTAGTTCCTCAGTTGTTTTAGCAAAACCGCCAAAGTGGTAGTCGAAGTTAACGGACCAATTCGGCATGCCTTTTGTGTGTAACAATTTTTTAATGTCTTTTTCCAGAAAACCACCGCCTTTGAGTGCCGAGAATCCAAGCACGCGTTTAGAGTTGGGAAGTGCTTTTGCGATTCCTGCAAGTGTAGTCCCAGTGCCACAAGCTAATGTTAGTGTATCGAAATCCAACTCTATCTCTTTTACAATTTCAGCAACACCGCGTAATGCCTCATGACTTGCGCCGCCTTCCGGAATCCAGAATCCATCATATTTTATAGCTGGTTTTGCATCATGATTGCGGTATTTCCTGAGTTCACGAAATTCACCTCGAGTAACGAATTCGAGATTCATGCCCCATTTTTTCAGGTCTGCTAAGGTTTGGTTATCTTCTACGGGTTGCTCTCCACGTATAAGCCCTGTGGTTTTCAGATTTAATTTGTGACCAACATAGGCGAGGGCGTGAAGGTGATTAGAATAAGCGCCGCCCATACTAATCAGGTGACCATGCCCTTTAGTCAGTGCATGTAACAATGTGTATTTAAGTTTACGCCATTTATTTCCCGAGATAATGGGGTGTAATAAATCATCACGTTTGATATGCAGGTGAATGCCATTATAGGCGAGAACAGGGTGCTGAACTGGCTCGATAATAGCTGCCTTGGTATCGATTCCAAGTTCTGATTCTATTTCTAATATATCGGGCATGAAAATTACAATATTAAATTTAAGTGTACGGTATTATACAGATCGATAATTTTTCTATTGGAGTTTTTAAAAGTGAGTACATTTGATCAAGTCTCTGTGGTGATTGAAGCAAACGTCTATTTTGATGGCAAGGTGAGTAGCCGCACAATTCTTTTCCCGGATGGTTCAAAAAAGACCCTCGGAATATTATTACCCGGTGAATATCATTTTAATACCGATGCACCTGAACATATGAAGATAATCTCAGGTGTGGCTGAATATCGTTTAGATGAAGATGATGACTGGAAAAAAGTCGAGCAAGATGGTGAATTCAATGTGTCTGGAAATTCGTCATTTGATATTCGTGCCCTTGATATTGTTGATTATTGTTGTTCGTTTCTATAAGCCTGAATAGCCATACAGCTTAATTTATGATCTTTGATGTCATTATTATAGGTGGTGGCGCGTCGGGTCTATTCTGCGCCATTACTGCAGGCCAACGTGGTCGTAGTGTGCTTGTACTGGAAAGCAGTAATAAGGTAGGTAAGAAGATATTAATGTCCGGAGGTGGACGTTGTAATTTTACCAATCTAGATATTGACCCAGAATGTTACCTTTCAGCTAATCCACATTTCTGTAAGTCTGCGCTGAGTCGTTATACGCAATGGGATTTTATTAGTCTGGTAGAAAAACATGGTATAGCTTACGAAGAACGCAAACATGGGCAATTGTTTTGCAAAGAATCTGCAAAAGAAATCCTGTCCATGTTAATAAGTGAGTGCGATAAAGCTGCTGTAAAAATTCATACGCAGTGTGAAGTGTCTTCAGTTACTGCTCCCGAACATAATACGGATAATCAATACCTTCTAAACACCAACCTCGGTAAGTTCAGGGCGAACAGTTTGGTCATTGCTTCGGGTGGTTTATCGATTCCTAAAATGGGCGCGAGTAACTTTGCTTATAAAATAGCCAACCAATTTAAAATACCAGTGCTGGCTAATCGTGCTGGGCTTGTACCGTTTACCTTTAGTGATAGTTTTAAAGAGATATCCGAAAGACTAAGTGGTGTGTCGCAAGAAGTGATTTTATCAACGCCGAACAAGCAGTTTCAGGAAAGCATTCTATTTACGCACCGAGGGTTAAGTGGACCAGCGGCTTTGCAATTATCCAGTTACTGGAGTCCCGGGGAAAGTATTCAGATTAACTTATTACCAGATGAAGATATTGAGTCGTTATTAATAAAAGCCAAGGAGCACACCCCCAAAATATTATTACGGAATTATTTATCACAATACTTGGCAAAAAAACTGGTTATAGAATTGCAGGAATTATTCTGGCCGGAGGAACACTATAAACTCATGACGGATTTTTCTGACAAAAGATTAAAAGAAATAGCAGAAAAATTATCTGCATGGGAAATTAAACCATCGGGAACTGAAGGTTATCGAACAGCAGAAGTGACTCTGGGTGGCGTTGACACCGATTATCTATCTTCACAAACTATGGAAATCAAAAATCAATCAGGGCTATATTTTATTGGCGAAGCCGTTGATGTTACCGGGCATCTTGGTGGATATAATTTTCAGTGGGCCTGGTCTTCAGGGTATGTTGCTGGTTTAATTGTTTAATGCTGACGTGAGGGTGTGGATATGAGTGCATTTAAAGGTATAGGTGTCTTGGTATTTATTTCTCTATACGTTTTACTGTTTGTTTACAGGTGAAGTGTATGCAAAAGATAAAGCATCGGGTCGCACCGTTTATAAAGCGGATGAGCCAGGTTCATGCTGGACAATTATCGTGATCTCACTGCTCTTGTGCGTCCTGCACCCGCAGTATTAGCGCATCCATGCACGTTACTTCGGGCTTTCGATTGCGTGCTTCTTTTTCTTTTAGCTTTTGAATTGTAATGGCAACGCATCAAACGTAAGCCCTTCAAATCCATCCAGAATAAACTGTCTAATATTTTGGTGATCATCCCCTGCTGGGTTACCTACTACATCGTCACGAAAATACTGGCCAAAGCAATTTAATGTTTCTGTAACGGTCAGATTATTAATATATGCAAAGGCCAATATTTTACAAGATCCTTCATTTTCACCGGCTTTATTCAACTGAGTTCCATTGGTGAAATTTGTTGGCGTGTAATCGTAATTTGATTCAATAGTTTCAATAGTTTCAGCAAACTCGATTGACTCGGGTTCAGCATGCAACTTATCTAGAAAGTCCTGAAGCGTCATAATATTACTGATAGTTTGCTGGGAAATTGAATCTAGTGCTGATGACCGCCTGGACCATGAACGTGACCATGTTCGAGTTCTTCTTTGGTGGCATCTCTAACACCGATGATTTCGATATCAAAATGTAATTCCACACCGGCCAAAGGGTGGTTTCCGTCGATGACGACTTCAGTCTCTTCTATCGCTGTAATGACGACATTTACGGCTGTTCCATCGGGTGTAGCAGAGCTAAATGGCATACCTACCTCTAGTTCTTGGTCTACCGGAAACATTTTTCTGGGGACGCGTTGTACTTTTTGCTCATCACGCTCACCGTAAGCATTTTCAGCGGCGACGACCACATTGGCTTTATCACCGGCTTCTTTCCCTTCTAACGCATCTTCCAATGCAGGAATGAGGTTTTTTGCACCATGTAAGTAGGTGAATGTACCATCAGTGGATTCGTCCATAATGTTGCTGTCTTTATCTTTCAGCGTGTAATTGATGTTCGCGACCTTGTCTTTTGTAAGCTGCACGTCTTTCTCCAGTAATTGTTTAAATGCCTACTCATGCCAGCGCTAAAACGCAAAATGCCAGGATAATCAGGTCTTATTGGGATTGATAAAAAGCGCTACTATGCAGATCTAAGTTCAATATTTCAAATTTGATTCTATTTTAAAGCTTCTGAATGGGTAAAAACGTATGAAAAAGCTTATATCGTTTGGTCTTTTATTAATGATATGTACAGATACTTTTGCTGCACCATCAGCAAAAGATCTACTGGTAGCTTGTGAAAATTCAATAGAGAACGGTTTCCAGGGAGCAACCGGGATGATGTGTTCGTGGTACGTTACGCCATGTGACTGTCACCATGGAAAAGATCAGGTCATACCGCGTGTTTGTCTAAGTGGCAATGAATCAGAAGAGTCATTAGCGAAGATCGTCGTTGGTGGATTAAAAGCACAGCCAACATTACAACTTAAACCTGCAGAAATGGCAGCACGAATAATACTGTCGCTAAACTATCCCTGTGACTAGTTGAATTTAGTTTGCGATACAATTTGAGTAAAGTTAAGCGGCATCTTTTTTAAGATCAGATTTGTGTAATTCCGATATAGCAAAATCATACGCGTCTCTGAAATCTAGGAATGAAACTTTTTCTGATTGCTGCATTTTTACAAACAGGCCATATTGAGTTTTGTATTTCAGGTTACCAATGGCAAGAGAGCCAATACCTAAAAATGTACTTTTTGCCATTTCAACTTGCTTGAATTGATCATTGGCTTGAATGCCTTCGATGCCTGTTGGTGGCACAGCATTGGTATCAGCAACAACGATAAGTTTTTCAGCATGATCCAATTCTTCTTTTTCCAGAATGCGGATACCCGCCTTGGCTGCACAGATCACTACTTCTGCATCTTTTAGAGCTGCCGCTTTTTCATTATGTGTTTGGGCATGAATCCATGGGACATTTACGTTATATCTTTCACAAAAACGTGATGAAACATTTTCATCATCATCAGCCGTTAGCTGGCAAAGTTTTGTGTTGGCACCCTGTTGAACTGTCAATACAGCGGTACATAAACCGACTGGGCCGGTACCGAAGACAGCAACTGTTCGTCCCTTTAAGCCGCTACCGGTTTTTTCGTTTAGCGCTTTTTCAACTAGTGCGACGATACTGGCGGATGTTGTATATGCGCCATTCGGATCAGCAAAAACACCTACTTCAAAAGGAGGAACCATAGCATTCTTAGCGTTTTGAAACATATCAGTTGCCATGTGTACGTCACGTCCACCGAGAAAAATACCTGTATCATTAAAGCGCTTTGGCGGACGACAAAATATTGCATCTTGTACCATCGGAACGATATCTTCGGCTTTTATTCCAGTAAACGGCAGTATCTGTGTGTAACCTGAATCTGCTGCTATAGTAACGTCAAAAGGACTTATGTGAGTATCGGGTACAAGAATATAAAGCATTCGTTGTGTCATTGTTATTCACCTTTGTATATTAATGAATCCTTTCATTTATCAATATGCATCTAGAGTCAAAACGCATCGTTTGTCCTATAGATATCGGCATGGCGAGACTTTTCTTGAAGGGAATTATCGCATTGGTAGACAATGCTACTCTTAATGCTGTTTCTTTATTTTCGTGTGGGGCAGGTAAGGACTACTTTGCCAGGTGGAGGTGTATTATTTATCTCTAAATAATTGATGGCAGGCAGCACAGGTTTGGTTCAAACGTTCAGTTGCATCATAAAAAATATTGTCTTTTCTGCTATCTGTAAGATCGAAATTGTAGTTCTTTGCTAATTGTTGAATATTCAATGATTCATCATGAAGCAGATTTGCCAAGGCTCTAAAAATAACCTGGTCGTTTACTTCTAAATCTGAATCAGGAATCCTTGCGGACATTAACTCAGAATAAAACATCAATTCTTCGACTGCTTCTAATAGGTCAGACATATCAGACTTTGTTAAATTAAGATTTTCTTCAATACGTTCTTCATGAACTACTGAGAACAAGCGACGCATAATTGTTGTTAATCGCTCGCTTGATTCAGCATGAGCTACAGGGTCAGTTCTACTTTTATCATCTTGAGCATGAATAATTGATGTCGTGAAAATTAAAAAGAAAAGAATTAATGCTCGGTATAATATGGCCATAATTTAATTTCCAGTTATATAAGTTAGTAGTCTAATGCGACCGTGCCTCTAACAATAACTGTAATTTTGGATGATTGAAAATAAATTTTTTAAGTATTGCCTCAAGTTCCTCAGCATGTTTCAAATTTCCGCTGCTTTTGGCACGTTCAATATCTTCAACAATCATTCGTTTGATGTGTTGCTCTCCATCAGGGCCATGAATCAGATAATCGCCATATCCTAGCGCTGCCATTTCTGGCAGATGTTCATGCTCTGCAATAGCTGCGATTTCATCTACAGAAAGATCGCAAAGAGCCACACAGTCTTCGAAGGTCAGCATGCTTGCCGTCTCCTATTTGATTAAATATGAGACTATTATGAATAATTAGGTCGAATGTACGTTGATCCAGATCAACATAAACCAACTGTACGTTTTAAGAGGCGTCTGCTTTTTTATTACGTCTTTTTTGAGGTTTTTTTGTGGGAAGGGTGAACCAGTCTTCCTTGGTTATTTCATGGAAATGATCCGCTTCTTCAACGATGAATCTCGAAGTAGTACTTGCCACTGCCGCTATTTCGACTCGCACGCCTTCTGATTTAAGATGCCTGACTAATTCAATATAGTCAGAATCACCAGACATGATAATAATAGTGTCGACCTTATTGGCCAATTGGATGGCGTTAATAGAGAGTGGAATATCTGCGCTTTTATGACAGGGACGAACTGAGCCGTGATAAAAGTTATGTAAACGCTCCTGCAATTTATTTGATATGTGTTTTCCTTCCCGAAAGTAAACCAGGCGACTGAGCCCGCGGTTAACCAATAGCTTTGGAATCAATGCATCAAAATTGAGCATGGTATTGGTGTCATTTGCTTCAGTATGGATACTGCGTTCAATATTGTTACCGTCAACTAAAATCGCAACAGTTTGGGATATAACAATATTTTCAGGTTCGTTGGGGACTTCTTTTATATCGTTCATGTAAAGCCTTAATTCATTATCTATCTGATATTATCGCAATTTATGTAGCACTTTGTTGAATTATTTACAGTTTTTATCAAATGTTCTTATCTGTAATCACTTGAAAACAGCCCCCATGATTTAATTTGTATGCCACAGATAACTCAATCACTCGGCAGGATTATTGTGGTTTCTATAACAGTTCCCTTATCGTTATAATCAACAACATAATTCGCATTCGATTCTATTGAAATGACAGAAAACAGTAATGAAGAAACAGGTGAGGACCTGTTGCATAAAATTAACCGGGAAACCTCTAAAGTGGCATGGAGCGAGTTATTGCCTTTCTTTGCTAAAGGAATGGCGATCTATGTCTCGCATAAATTAGATTTAATCAAAGTAGCCACCGTCTTATCTAACGACGATAAGCATCAATTCGAAGAGTGGCTGAAAGACGGTTTGGTTGCCAATGTGAGTGATGAGCAGGCGAGTGCCTGGCATGAAAGCAATGTGACTGTCTGGGCTGTAGTGATTAAGCCTTGGGTGTTGGTTCAGCCCATAGTCGATTAAAGATCACCAATTACGGATTTCAGATGACACGAATAATATTAGCTTTCTTACTAATGAATCTGTTAATGCCTGTTTATGCGGCGGATTCGTATTTAGACGGTGATCAATTACTAAGCAAATGTAGGGAAGCTATAAAGGGAGCGGACGGCGATGCTAATTATAACTCATCAGATACAAATTTATGTTTTGGCTATCTCCAATCTGCAGCAGATACTCATCATGCTTATACAAAATCGGGGCTTGTGGAGCCAATTTTTTGTAGGCCTGAAGGCGTTAGTGTAGGGAAACTTGTTCTTATCGTTGTTAAGTTTCTGGATACTCACCCAGAAGTACTACACAACGCTGCTGGTGGTTTGGTGTCAGCTGCTCTAAGAGAAGCCTTTCCCTGTAGTACCTCATTAGAATGTCCAATGATACCGAAAGAGCAAGCGCCACCGCCACCGAAAGAACAAGAGCAATCAGATCTGATCTACTTGTGACTACGCATTGAACATAAACGATATGTTTTTGCCTATACGAATAATGATTAAATATGGAAAAACCTAAAATATCCGTTCTTTTTGTTTGCATGGGCAATATCTGTCGCTCACCAACAGGCGAGGGCGTTTTTCAACATTATGTTGAACATAATGGCTATGCTGATCAGTTTCAGATCGATTCGGCTGGGACTATTGCCTATCACACAGGTGAACCTGCTGATGCTCGCATGCGTGAGGCAGCTAAAAAAAGAGGCTACCAACTTAAATCTCTTGCACGCAAAGTGACCGAACAAGATATCAATACGTTTGATCTGATTGTGGCAATGGACACGGATAATCTAATTGAGTTGGAATCTCTGGCAGGAGGTTCACAACAATACCTCCGTTTGTTAGGCACTTTTATTGAGGGATATTCAGATAATGATAATGCGCCTTCGGTTCCCGATCCTTACTATGGTGGCGTTGCCGGGTTTGAACAAGTGTTAGATATGATCGAGTCAGCTTGTCCAATGATGATGTCTTATTGTCTTGAGCTATTAAATAAAAAATGACGCTCCAGTCACGAATTGAAGCGGCAATCTCATCTAAGACAGGAAAAGATGCAGAATTTTCTGATAGCAAAAAAGCACAGGGTGGTTGTATTAATGACAGTCAAATTGTGACATTAAAAGATGGACGGCATTTTTTTGTAAAAACAAACCGTGAATCAAAAACCTGCCCCGGTTTATTTGAAACCGAATATGCTGCATTGCTGTTATTGTCCGAACCGGGTGTTATTCATGTACCCAAACCCATAGCCTGTAGTGGTGACTTTATTGTTATAGAACCATTTATTGAAGGGGCGCCAGCTGCTGATTGGCAAGAACAGATGGGCCGTCGTCTGGCTGAGTTGCATGCAGCCACAAAAACAGATCGGTTTGGTTTTAATACAAATAATTATCTTGGTTTGAGCAAACAAATTAATAGCTGGCAGGATGATTGGTTATTGTTCTGGCGCGAACAGAGATTAGGTCTGCAATTAAAACGCTTGGCAATGATTACTGATCGAAACGATCCCATATTAGCAAAGGGTGAAAAACTGATGTCGCGACTCGATTCATTATTAGGTGATATCGAAGAACCCGCTGTGCTTTTGCATGGTGATTTATGGTCGGGAAACGCAGCTGCGAATGAGCAAGGCCAGCCGGTCATCTTCGACCCAGCCAGCTATTACGGTCATCGCGAAGCAGAGATAGGTATGATGCGAATGTTTGGTGGTTTCGATAGCAAGTGCGAAGCGGCATACGCAGAAGTCTGGCCACTACAGGATGGTTCGGAACAACGCATTAGCTTGTATCGTTTGTATCATGAAATAAATCACTTCATTTTATTTGGTTACAACTATTATCAAAGCTGTATCAAGACCATTGATAGCCTAATATAAAACTTAATGGATATACTGACACAAGGTGTTTTGGGTGCAGCGCTGGCTCAATCTGCGGCTAAAAAAGAACATGTTCGCTTAGCGACGATTATTGGATTAGTTGCTGGTGTCATTGCCGATGCTGATATCTTGATACGCTCAGCTTCTGATCCATTACTGTCGCTAGAATTTCATCGTCACTTTACCCATTCAATATTCTTTATTCCTATTGGTGCAGGTATTGCCTTTTTATTGTTGTGGCCGTTTTTACGTAATAAGTTATCTGCGGCTTATCTATACCTTTATTGTTTTATGGGGTATTTGTTGAGTGGTTTTATCGATGCCTGTACCAGTTATGGCACCTATCTATTATGGCCACTGATCGATGCGCGTATTTCTTGGCATATTATTTCGATTATTGATCCTGTATTTACGATTACATTAATAGTTGCAATCATTATTGGGTATAAAAAACTCAACTCAAGCTTTAGTCGTATTGGACTTGTATTAGCAGGGGGTTATTTATTGTTTGCATTTTCTCAAATGAATCGCGCAGAAGAATCGATCATTGAGCTGGCCGCACAACGCGGTCATACGATTGAAAAAATAATAGTAAAGCCCACCATTGGTAATGCCTTGTTATGGCGCTCAGTGTATTTATCAAATGACATCTTTTATATAGATGCAGCGCGAGTTGGATTATCGAAGCGTATCTATCAAGGTGATTCTATAAAACAATTTAAGTTGACAGAAACGTTTCCAGAACTGGATGCAAATTCTTTGTTAGCTGAAGATATTCAACGCTTTGAAATATTTTCTGATAATTACGTGAGTCAGTATCCGGGAAAACCGATGGTATTAGGTGATGTACGTTATTCGATGAATCCGATTGGTATTACACCATTATGGGGAATTGAAATGAACTTAGTCGATACTAATCAGCATGTGAAATTCGATAATTATCGTGATGCATCGAAAAAGGTTAAACAACAGTTTATTGATATGTTATTGAATAGAGCGATTAGCGTAGAATAAATGAAGCATCAAGCCAATTGTCTCCTATCAAACGCATGCAGTCGGACCCAGCAAAGCTGGTCTTCTGATGCGCGGTGTAATGGCCTACTATAATTTTGCAGAGAGTCTTTGGAAACGAAGTCAAAATAGTACTAAACTAGGTTCTTGAACAATTGGTGAAAATCATGTCATCTGCTAAAGACCATATAAAACGACTAATTAATTCACTACATGAAGACTCTTCATCTGAGAAATATTACGAGAAGTAGCTTTTGTCCGGATGGTAGAGAATGGACTTTAGGATTCTCGGGAAATAAGACTATTTCAAATGAAGATATGGAACATCGAATCAAGTTATAGCGGAAATAGATGCATTAGTTTCATCTATTGGCAATCATTTAGAGATCGCACTAGAATTCACCATCATCAGCATTGCCCCAATACACATTAACTAGGATACAAACATGGCCCAAGGCATTATTAAACGTTACGACTTCCGCAAAGGTTTCGGCTTTATTGCCGACGACAAAAATGGCGAAGACTTTTTCTTCCACAAAAGTGAATGGCAAGGCGATGGCCCTATTCGCAAAGGTATAGCCGTTAAGTTCGAGGTCAAAGACTCAGACAAAGGCCCTCAGGCTGAATCTGTTGTTCCTTTAGACGGTGCCAGCAGCAAGCCCTCTAGCAATAAGAAACCTGCAGCTAAACCGGCATCTTTAGAAGCTCGCGTAGCGTCACTAGAAAGCGCTGTTGGTACCTGGAAAGTTCTGAGCTTCTTAGCACTTGCCGGTGTTATTGCTCTAGTGATTGAGAAATTCGTACTATAAGTATAAATTTCTTATTTCAATTTCACTGCGGGTTGAACACGCGCCTTAGCTTGCGGCCTTAGTAGCCAACGGAGGCATATCGAATGATATTCGAAAATGGCTTTGATAACGTTCAAGTTAAGACCAACGGTGCTGAAATTAATCTGCTGCATGGTGGCTCAGGGATCCCGCTACTGCTCCTGCACGGTTATCCGCAGACACATGTCATGTGGCACGAAGTTGCCCCGCGTCTTGCTACTGATTTCCACGTAATTATCCCTGATCTGCGAGGCTATGGTGACAGCTCAAAGCCACAGAGCACGTCAGATCATTACCCCTATTCAAAGCGAGCGATGGCCCAGGATATGGTCGAAGTTATGTCCTCTCTTGGATATAGTGAGTTTTTTGTAGCCGGTCATGATCGCGGTGCTAGAGTGACACATCGGATGGCGCTTGATTATCCTGAAATAATCAAGAAAGCCTGCGTAATGGATATTGCCCCTACTCATCACATGTTTAAGACTACCAACCAGAATTTCGCAACGGGTTATTACCATTGGTTTTTCCTCATTCAGCCAGATGGGCTACCAGAGCATATGATCGGCGCTGATCCTGCTTACTACCTTACTGAGAAACTAAAACGCTGGAGTGCACCAGGAGCAGTCTTCGCGGACGAGGCAGTGGCCGAATACTTGCGCTGCTTCAGTAAGCCAGAAGCAATCCATGCATCCTGTGAAGATTATCGTGCTGCAGCAAGCATTGATCTAAAACATGACGAAGAAGATATGAGCAAGATGGTTCAGTGCCCGCTGCTGGTCTTGTGGGGTGAGAAAGGATTTGTAAACAGCACCTATGATGTTCTTGGTGTATGGAACGAGCGTGCTGAACTGGTAGAAGGTAGAGCCTTAGATTGCGGACACTTTCTAGCAGAAGAAGCTACCGAGGCTGTTTGCGCTGAATTAATTCGATTCTTTGGCAACGAATAATGCTGCTAACAAGCACATGCAGTCGGGTAAAGTGCCCACTAAGCGCGCACTTTGCCGCTGTTGCGGGTTTTATGTGCCTGTAGGAATACAGTATGACTTATGAAGCATTCAATGAATTTTGCCGCTCGCTCACTGCCACTTCATACGTAATTCAATGGGGAGATTCTCATGTATGGAAAGTAGGCGGAAAAGTCTTTGCAATTGGCGGCTGGGAAAAGGCGGATAAACCTGCATTTACATTTAAAACATCCGAGTGCGATTTTCTTTTTCTGAGTGACGAGCCAGGATATCGTCCAGCGCCTTACTTCGC
>Ga0209630_10000338_pt1 | contig 53801 bp, 41 predicted proteins | sample COG_01_FD_184745 | JGI IMG/M metagenome (GOLD analysis project Ga0209630, IMG submission 184745) | Pelagic Microbial community sample from North Sea - COGITO 998_met_01 (SPAdes) (version 2) | ecosystem: Environmental > Aquatic > Marine > Neritic zone/Coastal water | place: Helgoland, sampling...
GCCTCCTCTACCTCCGCCTTCTCCGCCTTCTTCGCCTCCTCTACCTCCGCCTTCTCCGCCTTCTTCGCCTCCTCCGCCTCCTCTACCTCCGCCTTCTTCGCCTCCTCCGCCTCCTCTACCTCCGCCTCCTCCGCCTCCTCCGCCACCGCCTTCTCCGCCTCCGCCTCATCCGCCACAGCCTCATTCGCCACCGCCGCCGGCCCCGTCGGATTTTCATTTTTCGAAGAGCTAGCATCAACGTCGGCCGATGAATTAGGGTCTTCTTTACCGATGGCTGTTGTATCCGCCGCCGTAGTATTATCACTCTGGGAGGCGCCAGCCACGTTACCCGACGCGGGCTTACTTGGTTCAGCACCATCGGTAGCAGCACCATCGGTAGCAGCATCATCGCCCATGGGTGTTTCGATTGTCGCCGTCCCTTGTCCCGCCGGCGCATCAGTATTCATTTTATTCAAAACCGTTTGTAGTTCCTTCCAATAATACCGATTATCAGTCCCCAAATCACCGAGCATACTGGAAGTAGATTTACTTTTATCAAACTTTATTTTGAATGTTAACTCGCCTTGATTTCCCAAATCGCGGCTCGTTACCTTTACGCCCGTTGTTGCGTCTGCGTCATCGTCATCGTCAGCACCATCAGCACCATCAGCACCATCAGCACCATCAGCACCATCAGCACCATCAGCACCATCAGGACCCATTTCCGAATTTTCATTATTCGTGTAAACATCGACACTAGCGCATTTATCTATGTTCAATAATAGTTTTGTTAGAGTTTGCTTGTAATTTTTAGAGGCCGCACTATTATATAAGACATTATAATCCGAACAATCTTTCAGAGTTTTACTTTTAATTATTTTCTTTAAGATAATTTTATTTTGTTTCTCCAAACATTTACTACCTTCTTCGCTAATAACTTGTTTGAAATTAGCTTTTTCCCAATTCAGTAAAAGATTACACCCTCCTGCTTCTTTTTTCCAAGCTGCTGCTCGTCGCTGTTTTCCTGAATTCATTACATTGTCGTCTAGTTCAACTGGTTGTTCTTCGCCATAATCACGCCGCCAAAATTCAATTACCCGTCTAATGTTTAATGGTAAATCATAGTAATAAAATGAATCGATATCTTTCGGAACGGACCAATCTACGTTAATAGTATCCATAATAGTCCCCCCTTTTTTCTTATACCCCGTTATAACTGTTCCATACTTACTAAGTGGACTTTCATCTGATTTTTTACTTTTTACTTTATTATAAACTCCCATAAAGTTCTCGATATTCAATATTTTACTCCCAACGGTATCATAAGTTAAAAGGTCGTTTCGTTCATCGTCAATATTATACGATTCACCATCACTCTCTTTGTGAACGAAGGGTCTGTGTATACTTTCACCCATAATATCACCTCCGGTCATTTCATTACGTCGCTTCTTTCTCGTCCTATTGTGTTTTTTTTTTCCACCACCAACCTCGGCATAATCGGCTTGTACATTCTTACTTTTGTATTTTGTATAGAACCTACCACGAGTAACAGCTCTAGGATTTAGCATTCCTCTTTTAACTAGCCCAACTAGTTTTAATTGGTCAATCAATTTCTTATGCTCATTTCGTAGCAAAATATAAATACTCATGTTTTTACGTGCCCACAAGACCGAGTCGGAATTAAGGTGTCGCTTCAGTTCGCTTGTGTTCGCAGAATTTTTATAATATTCCATAATTTTCATAATATTAAATGAGGCTTCGAATAGTTCTTTTTTAGCGTTCATCAATTCTATAGTCTTGGTTGTAGATTCTTCTAACTTAGTATCTTTAATCTTATCAATTGTAATCTTGCTTTTAAAGAATCTCCTCCGCCGTGAAAGCACTGGATTGAGTACGATACTTAGATTCTTTAATTCGTAATGATTATTATCGTATATCTTATCTCTTTTCCCTTTTCCCACTGCGAGTATCGATTCTTCTAATATACTAGCCATAATTTTTTCGATTGTGTTTTTATTAATGGTGACGCTCCCACTCGGGGTCGGCGTCCAATCATTCTTATCTATAACAAACTCCTCTTGAAATCCTATGGCCTTTTTCAATTCGACCTCCTCTTTCGCCTTGGTATAATTAATAAAATATGCGAAATTAATTTCTTTCATATAAGCCGCTTCTATTTTCGCACGTTCGTTTTCTCTAATGCTTTTATATATCTTCTTTAGGTCGTCGTATAATTTGCTTATCTTCGTTTGTGGATTTTGAAGAGCAAACTTAAGCTCAATTGGCGCCAAATCATCGCGCACTTCATCATCCAACTTCATATTATCTAATATTTGATTTCTAAAAAATACCGCTAATTTTTTTTGTTCTTTTTTATCTTCTTTAATAATCGCAAGACGAATCAAGTCCTCATAAAAAAAGATGACTCCTTTTTTATACAATTCTAACTCCCACAAAGATTCCGCATCATTTGTAATATATCCCTGATTATCGCGTTTAATTTTCGATTGGAAAGCTAAAAACGCTCTATTATATTCCTTCATATTCTTATATCCATAATTGTATTTGCCATCTTTATCTTTATACTCCTCGCTACCACCCAACCGTTCAATGTCGTTATAAAATGGGTTAATTGGATTTGTCCGGAACTTATTAACCTTCAGATCCTTTTCAACGCCACAATCTAGAGTTCGTGATAATATGTCTTTTATTTTTAGAGTTGCTTTTTCTAACTCTTCTTTTGCTACTAGTTTATCTTTACGTTTTTTCTTTTTTCTTAAATCCTTTCTTTTTGTCATATATATTTCTAGTTCCTTATCATAATCGGCTTTAGTTGTAGGTTTTTTATCTAAAATTGTTCGGCGCAATAAGCTTTCATAAAAAGTGTTGACATGGCTAATACTAACTTCAAATTCAAGTTTAGATAATTCTTCCTTCTGTTTTTCTATAATCTGGGCCTGTTTCTTTTGGTCGTTCTCTGTAGTAGTAATTATTTCACTATTCTCTTCATTTAATTTTTCTAACTCTTTCAGCTGCTTTTTGTTTTCTTCCTCTCCCAGATTTGTCATATGAATTAATACCAATTCATCCTGTATTTTTACAAAATCATCTTCTATGCCACTTACTATGGCTTTATATTCCTCTTCGGATGCCTCATCATCAATACTATCTTTGCGGCTGTCTATATATTCTAGTCGCAAACCACCACGTATGAACCCCATGAACATCGTTATTGTTTTTGCGTTTGTTAGCTGGGTGGCGAATGTACCACGACCGTTCAGGAATTGTTTATGTTTATATAGTTCTGCTTTAATTTGAAGTTTTTTATCCTTATCCTTATTAGATTTTTTAAACATATTAGCATTGGCTGTTGTTGTTAATTTACCAAGCTCACTGGGTTCGTCATTTTTTAATTGATATACCACATTTCCTTTGATGTATATATTACCATCATTTTTAATGTCTTTAGGTGCCCCACCTTCATACAAAATGATGGCTCCACCTCCCATCGCATCATTATTTCCATTTTTGAGCGTTACCCCACCCTTCTTATCTTTTGTAACTTTAACTTTATCATCGACATATACTGCTTCGTCTGTGCGCTTAGGCCTATCATTAAACCATCTATACATAGGATTATTATTATACTTAGCTATCTGTCGCATATATCTTTTAGCATCCATGTTTTTGACATTCAGATTAAACGACGCTGTTTCGGCTTCAGTTATAGCGTTGTGATGGGCCGTCTTCTCCACATCCGCTTCCCTCCGCGCCTTGTCTAGTTCCATTAATGCTATTTCCTTATCTTTATCCATTGTTGCTTCCGCTTTATCTAATATTCCTTTTATCATTTTTGTTTCGGCTTCTACTATATCTAGTCGGACCTCCGGAGTTTCAGTAGAACATATAATTTGATATAATTCATCCGCGCGTGATGTAGCGTCTTCAATGTTTGTAATTATTTGTGGGAGTTTTTTACAAATTTTATTTACATCTAGGTTTGGGTCTACTGTTTCTTCTTTTGCTCCTCTTTTTGCTGCTTTTGCTTCTGCTTTTGCTTGTGCTTTTCTTGCTTGTGCTCCAATTTCAACTGTCTCATCAACGCTCGTAAATCCACCACCACGACCCTTTCCTAGGATTCTATTCAAATCATCATCATTGTCTATACCTAAGATAATGTCGCCCTTTTCCTCTTTTAATGTCACGAATTCGCGTGATTCTTTATATATTCTTAAATACAAATATGCGTCCTCGGGTAAATCAGTCCCTGCATTTTTTTTCGAATCGCCAGACAAATCTAAAAAACGTAAGATTGAGGCTGCGCCTACTGTAGCCGAACCTATTTGAATATTACTAATAACATCAGCGAATGTGGCGGTGGCTTGTCCTGATACCATCGCATTTCCGATCGCAGTAGTAATCACAGCTCCAAGACCACCCGGAACTACCAACGCAACAAACATACCTGCCACAAGAACTACTAACGAATTCCCAACCATTTTTTCTAATTTTGAAGACTTCTTATTAACAAGTTCATCAATCGAATCTTTGACAATACCAATTTCATTTATGGTATCAGTTACCTTACCACATACCATTTGTAGTCCTTTTAATATTTCCCCATGTGCTTCTAATTTAATTCTGCTCCGCAAAATATCCATGTAGTCAGTTTTTATAAGTCGAATTTGTAACTCTGTTAATTGTTTATCACCTGAACTATCATCATCATCATCATCATTATTAAGAGTTAAGCGTTTAAGTTCCACTGAAGTTCGCTTACTATTAACTGTATCTCTAAACTGCTTATCCTTTTTTTTAAATGTCGGTCCTTCCTTATCGACGGAAACATTGTATTTTTCACCCTCCACTGATATTCCGTTTATTAATATATTAGTTTTACTGATGGTATCATTATATATGCTTGTAAAATTACCTTCTATTTCAGCTTTGGATTCGTATATTATAGTGTTTAGTTTGTTAGTCATCGTTTCGGAAAATATTTCTTTAACCGATGCTCGGCTAGTTTTTTCACGTTCTATTAACATCTTATAAAACATATCAACCAACCCAGACTTAGGCGGGTAATATGTTGTAATATCAGCTTCTTTATACGTGTTAACGCTTCCGGCTAAGTTACCGACGCCTTTATTATAACTGTTTACGACATTACTTGTATTATAGATAGGTTTCGCCAAGATTCCAAGCACATTTACTGGTATCCCCACAAGTAGACTAGCTAAAGCACCCGCCCCTTTTAATGTTCCTGTTGTAGCATTTACAGCAATCTTACGTAACCCCACGCCCGCATCATATATGTTTTCGAGCTTCTCGGCTGGTTTATATAATTTAATATGGTTAATAACAGTTTCTTTTTGTAAATCATTGTTGCTGATTAATATATTAAAAATTCTTTCTCTTAAATTTATACATTGGTTATAATGTTCGATCATCTTATAATTTGGATTAAATGGTATTATGGGCTTTTTTTTTCCCTCCTCGGTGAAAGTGTTTTTTATAAAATTTTTTAAGTGTTCATTAGTATATAACTTGTCATCAACATCAACATGTTCTACTGTACTGTAAAAATTACGAAATTTGGTTTCTCCAGTTAGGCCCTTCCACCCGCCCTCCTTAGACCGCGGAAGGATCGATTTAGTTGTGCCGGTTACTAGATTTAAAGTATTAAATACTTGTGACATTGTTGATAAAAATATAATTAAATCAAAGTATGTTGTTCCCTTTGGTTCATCTTCGGTTACATCAGTGGTATTTACTCGGGCTCCTATAAAATCTGTTATTTTCGTATCGTTTCTTAGCATATAACCTTCTTTTTTTAGCTTCGCATCACGCTGGGCGGCGTCGGTGGTGGCGGTGGTGGCGGGCTGGGTGGTGTCGTTGGCGGGCTGGGTGGTGTCGTTGGCGGGCGGGGCGGCGTTGTTGGCGGGCGGGGCGGCGTTGTTGGCGGTGGCGTCTTTGCCAACAAATTCATAATAAAGTTTACCATCTTTACCATCGTTACCATTTATTATCGCATATCTTTTACCCGTAAGAGTTTTTCTTATTGTTCCCGTATTATCATCTCCCTTAAAATAATCTATGTTTCTATTAATATGAGTTTGGTTTCTTATTATAAAATCCCCACTCTTATTTACATTCATCACCTTTATTAAATGCTCTGCTATCGTTTTATAGGGTGCTTCATCATGTATTTTGACTTCAGTTATAAAGTAATTGTGTGATTGTATTAACATATCTAAATAATCTCCTCTTCCTTGTTCGCTAGTTAAATAATCATATATATTATTGATTAAATGTCTTGAAGAATAGGTCGCCTGATGTAATTTATGTATTTTGTCATTTGCCGCCGCATTAAAATCATAATGTGTTGCTTTATTTCGGCTCTTTTCTCCTGTCGTATCGTAGGTTAGATTTTGGAAGTTATTTCCTTGGGTGGGTTTGGCGCTGCCACCATCTAACTCTAACTTAACACGCTCTGGGTCAATTTGAGGTCCGAGCCCCCCACCGTCCAGTTCGTTGCCCTCCATCCGCCCACCGCCGCCCTTGGATATCAGATCATCCCTGAGATCCCGCCACTCCGCCTCATCCTTCGCCTCAGTCTCGACCGACGGTGGCGGGATCGCCGCCGCCGCAATCGCCTCGGGCGACCTCAAGGCGGACGAAGGCGGCGGCGTCGGCAGCGTCGAGGCGTTAGGGAGGAGCGGTAGGGCGGCGAGGCTCGTGGCGGCGAGGCCTGTGGTGGCGGCCGCGGACGACATCGAGGCGTACGAAGGCGGCGGCGGCGGCCGTATCGAGGGGTTAGGGAGGATCGGTAGGGTGGAGAGGCTCTCGGCTCGGGTGGCGACGCCGCGACGGATGTCACTGAACAAACCCCCCTTGGCCTTGCCCTTGCCCTTGCCCTTGCCCTTGCCCTTACCCTTGCCCTTGCCCTCGTCCTCGCCCTCGCCCTCGCCCATGATCGCAATTAATTCCTCGTTCGTGATCTGATCGGTCGTCTTCTGCCGCGGAGTTAAGAACGCGGCTTGCTCCGCGGCCGTCTTCTCCAGCCTCTGCTTCTCTAGATTCTCCTTGGACGCCTTCTCCAGCCTCTGCTTCTCTAGATTCTCATTGGACGCCTCATCCACCTCCCGCGCCTTCGCCGAGTTTTTCGACCCATAATCGGACACCGTTTTTGTCAAATTACCCGTTTTAGGGTCCTCTCTATCAATGAATCTTGTAGGTTTGTTCATTTTAAATGGTATCCCGGTTAATATTTCCATATCACATAACAAATGAAGTATAAAAACAATGTGTTTCATATTTTTAGGCAATGCTTTAATTTTACTAAGAGCTTGAGCATCATCTTTTAAAAGAGACTCATTAAGATTACTTTCTTTGTTTGAAACATAAGCTAAATATTTAATATAATTAGTTGTAAAATCGTCTTCAGGCTTTAGGTTTGACATCGTTATATCAGAATCTATTTCCTTGCGTATTGCGGCTTCATCTATATCTTTTAGGTCTGTATCATTTGAACCAGTTTGTTCTACAATCGAGGCTTTTATTAGTTTAGGGGTCGGTACTTCTTTTTTTGATTTGGTATATAGATCATCGATTATTTTTATATTCTTTTTGAAATCAGTTACGATTTTAGATATACTGGTAAATGTTCCTTCTGAAGCAACTGATATATTATTCAATTCATCTGGTATACCGGATAATAACTTGTCAAGCTCAGGTTTAACATTATTATTCTCATACTTTTTATCTATAAGGTAAATCACCGTATTCGTCTCCTCCTCCTTCTCTTCTTTCTTCTTATCCTCTTCTTTCTTATTATCATTATTCTCCACCACCGCCGCCCCCCCCTTCCCCTCCCACGGTCCCATCACCTCCGCCACCACCGGCTTTGCCACCGGCGCCGCCGCCTCCGCCGCCTCCTTCTTAGCTTTCGCCTTCGCCGCCGCCTTCGCCTTCGCCGCCGCCTTCGCCTCCGCCTCCGCCTCCGCCTTCGCCTTCACCGCCGCCGCCTTCACCGCCTCCGCCTTCGCCTCCGCCTCCTCCTTAGTTTTCACCTCCTCATTAGTAATAACCTTAATAGTAAAGTGGCCTATTGCCTCGTTTATTTGTGTTTTTAAGCCTATAAGCTCTGTTTCGGCTAGCATATTTGCTTTTCTAACCCCTTCTGCTTCTGCTAGTTGCGATTCTATAGCAGCAGTTAATCCCTCCTTCCCCGCCGTTGCCTTCGCCTTGATGGTTGCCGCATTATCTCGTTGTTGCACAATCACTGGTTGAGACTGCCCAAATGCCTGAGGCGACGACCCAAATACCTGAGAACCTGGCGCGTAACTCATACTGGAACCGTCCTTTAATAATTCATTTCTATTATCTGCTACAGCTTTCCCCGCAAAAGTAATATCAGCACCTCCTACTACCGGTGCTCGGGTTCGTCCTGCCGTAACCACGTTTCCTGCCATATTGTCTTGCTGAGCCTCTATATTATCTTGGTCAATATTAGCTACAGCTTGTGAACCTTTATTGCGTTCATTTTCCACTCTTATACCTTCATAATCATCGAGACTTTCTGCTGATTGGGCTGCGTCCATCTCATCGCTTTTAATTAAAAGGTCGCCGCGCTTATCTTTATAGTCAATCAATCTTTGCATACTTTCAGACTGTTTATTGGAAGCAAATATTCCTCCCTTCTTGTTCGCAGCATTTTTTAACGTTTTTATCAAATCGTCTCCGGCAAAATCTCCCTCCGAGTAAAATGGGGCTCCCGTATATGTAGGGAAATTTATTAATACGCCTGCCCTTTCATTATACTTATCAAATCCTCCTTTAGTTTTTGAATACAATTTAATACGGCTTTTGGGTTCGGTATACTCGTAGTATTCATTTTTCCCCTTATATTCTATAATTTTCTTGAGGTCGTTTTCAAATTGAGCCTTAATATTTTTAAATTGTTGAAGCATTCCGTCCATTCTAATTCTAGCACCTCCTACTCTTTTTTGTTCGTCAGAAATATTTACACCGACCTCCTTCTTTTCTCTTTCTGCTGTTTTCAAATCCTTTAATACTAGCACTAATATATCACGTCTCTGTTCCGCTTCTTCAATATTCTTTGATATTGCTTCAACTCGTTTTGATAACATTTTGAGATGTTTTTCTATTTTATTATACCCAGGCGACCCTTCGGATATTGTATATTTCATCAATTCGCTTTTTTTGACAGTTTCATCCTCTTTTTTCTTGGTTTCGATTACTTCTCTGGTTTCTTTATTTTCCTTTAAACTAATATCTGTTTCCATTTCAATTTGCGAAACATCTGACCCACCCGTTTTGTTACCATATGATTTAATTGTCCTATTTCGCAGGTTTACTGGTTTTTTGCGCCTTAATGTGCGTAAATGTTTTTTTAAACCTCCCTCTCTCTTCTTATTTGCTCTCTGTGTCTGATTCTTTATGTGTAGCAATCGCTTTATCTTCTTCCGAGAGAGATACATTCTATATAAATCCCTATATATTTTTTTATTGTAAGGTTATATTAATGAGTTGTTCTCCTGCCGATTTAACAGAAAATATAACTAATTCTTGTGATTTAAAATGTAAGCTTGTTACCGACTATCCCAGTCAAGGGATTACTGTTACCGGTATTAGCACTGGTGATAGCACTGCTCTGACGATAAATGGATTCTCCAATTTAAATATTGAATTTAATTTTTCAGAATATGTTGTGAACAATATTCGCTTTGTTAAAAAATCATATCATAGATATGGTGGTAAAAGCGTATCGGCCGAAATGATTATTACGCATTTCGGTAGAGGGGGGTTTATATTAATTTGTATTCCAATAGTGGTTGGATTTTCATCATCAGATTTAGATGATGTTTTTAGTAATGCGGATAAAGGAAATGAATCATCCTTTGATTTAAATAAGTTTATTCCACAGCAGCCCTACTATTCATATAAAGGTGGGAGTGGGCCGCCGGGGCGATGTCCAGGCAATCAAGCCGGAGAAGTCATTGTCTTCCAAAAAAGGCATGCCCTGACATTATTACAAGAAAATATTGACTTTATAGCGGATTCGAGGCAACAGGTCAGATTTAATATTAGTGACGGCGAATCAATAAGCTTCAGCAAAAACAAACCTCTTAAAAAGGAATATGATACCGCCTTTCCTATTACTTGCGAACCATATGAAGATACTGAGATGGAAGAAGTGAAGAAACGGAAATTCCGTTCCCCATTTGTCATGTCTGATAAAGATTTCAAGGAATGGGGGAGTAATGTCGCGGTACAGATAATACTGGGGGCGGTTATCCTGTATGTGCTAGTTAAATTTTTATTTTTTATAACCAATATAGGATTTAAGGGGGCTGCGAGGAGGGGATCTGGATTTGACTCCACCATGAAAACTATGATAGGCACCGATATCGCGCTGGGCGCGGCGAACATCATGACGCGATGAATACACATCACTACATTAACCTATAAATATTTATGGAATTATATAAATATTTATGGAATTATATAAATATTTATGGAATTATATATTTAAAGTACGGTGGCGTCGTGCGTCTCGCTAAGCACCGGTTTGAAATTCGCATTAACATCCTTCGTCTTTCCTACGAGCGGGGCCATCTTGGAGACCATCTCCTCCTCTAGAGTCGTAGGGAAGTTATTGTATTTGGCAAAATCCGATACCTTTACTTTCTCGGACGGTAGGCTGGTGCGGATTGCGTGGCTTCCATTCTGAACACTCGACCGTTTAATAAAGAAATACGCGACGACTAGTCCGAGAATACCCAAGACGGGTTTGTTCTGCGTGAAGAATGTCAGCGCGATTATAATAACAAAGAGGTTGCCATACATATTGTCGACGAGACCAGATATCGCCGGTGGGGTCTTTACTTCGAGTAAAACGTAGATTATAAGCACTATTACCAAAATTTGCTCGTGCTGTTTAATCCCCTTAATTAACTTATTAAAACTCTTCATATAACATAATCATAGATAATATTCTAAAATTGAAAGAAATAAATAGATATACATATGATACTATTATGACTGACGAAGTGGGAACATACCTTGGACAAAAAGGTTACTCCATATTTAAGGAGTGTATAAGCGCCGAGGAACAGCAATGGCTGCGCGAACAGCTAATGGTTCGCCCGAACATTCCAAATTCGCCCGTAAAACCGCCGTCGTTTCCCGTGTATCGCGAGTCTCCCAATAAAATATACATTCCGCGATTTTTCGGAATTAATACCTATGGAACGGCCGAAGAGTCGCGAATATCTAAAGGAGAGAGCATTTCGATCAACTTTAACGGAGTATTAAGAGACTACCAACAAAAGGTCGTAGACACCTATGTTAAAACGGTCGGTAATGATGGCGGTGGTGGGCTCCTCGAGTTGCCGTGTGGTTTTGGAAAAACCATCATAGCTCTTAATATAATTGGGACTTTAAAACTGAAGACGCTCGTCATTGTTCATAAATCGTTCCTTATGAACCAGTGGGTAGAGAGAATAGCCGAATTCCTTCCGACAGCGCGCGTAGGAAAAATTCAAGGCAAAATAGTAGATATTGAAAATAAAGATATAGTCATCGGAATGCTTCAATCGCTCTCAATGAAGGACTACCCATCCTCCATGTTTGATTGCTTTGGATTAACCATCGTCGACGAATGTCATCACATTAGCTCTGAGGTGTTTAGTCGGTCGTTACAATTGATTGTAACGAAGAATATGCTTGGGCTTAGCGCCACGATGAATCGCAAGGATGGGCTAACGCACGTATTCAAGATGTTTCTAGGCGAGATTGTATACAAAGTAAAGCGCGATAGCGACGACTTTGTCCTAGTAAAATCAATCGAGTATTCGTCGGCGGAGGAGGATTACAATTCGGTGATTACCGACTACCGAGGAAACGTTGCGTATAGCAGCATGATATCAAAGCTGTGTAGTCATATTCCACGGTGCGAATTCATATTGACTGTGTTGAAGCGGGAGCTGGAGGAGAAGGACGACCAGCAAATTATGGTGCTCGCGCATAACAAGAACCTCCTCACGTATTTATATACCGAAATTGAAGCGCGCGACATTGCCAGCGTAGGATACTATGTGGGCGGGATGAAAGACGCCGCGCTAAAAGAAAGCGAAACCAAGAAGATAATCATCGCCACCTATGCGATGGCCTCGGAGGCGCTTGATATTAAGACGCTAACCACGCTGGTTCTGGCGACGCCCAAAACCGACATTGAACAGGCCGTCGGACGAATTCTGCGCGTCAAGCACGAGCGACCACTCGTAATTGACATAGTTGATACGCATCAGGTTTACCAGCGCCAATGGAGTAAACGTCGCAAGTTTTACGTAAAGAACAACTATAAAATAATTACGAGCGGAATAAATAATTATCTTGATGGTGAATGGGTGGACGACTACCTTCCGCTAAATAAAAACGAGAAAATTAAGCAGAAAACGAAACCCAAGAGCAGTTGCGCTAATAACGATAGCAATATACAGCGCGGTAAATGTCTGGTATTAAATATTTAATCCGTATTTATTATTTCATTTTGGGTTAGGGTAACCTCTCTTCCCAGTTCCTTTATAAGCCTTATTTTTAATTTTTCGGGTAGTTCAGAGCTTGTAGAGCTGGCAATAAGAACGAACTTATCTTTTAGCGCATCGTCAATATCCCATTTTGGATATTTACGTTGAAATTCATCTATCCATTTCTTTTGAATACCAACCTCGGTGTTTTTTAACACTTTCTCTCCGTTGTCCTCTTCCCACCCCTGTATCTCATCCTTTACAAACCACTCCTTCTTCTTCAAATTGGTACAGTGGAATGGCCGCTCTGTTATTGAAAGCGGTTCTAAGTTTTTCAATACTACGTTTGTAATACAATCAGACTTGCTATGGTTGAGATCATCCATCGTTATCATTATTTGTTTGGCAAAATTCTGGATAGACATGGCATCGTTACATTTCTCGTGAAGGAACATTTGTACGTTAATAATTCTATTATGCGTGGTATTTGTAGTGTTGCCTATTTTAGGTATAATCTCTTTCAGAGTGCTGTTGTGTTCTTTTTGCATCGATATTAAACGTTCTTGTAGTTTTTTATTGTCGTTAATGGATTGTTTCAACATATTTATCACACCCGACGATTCAATCTTTTTAATCTCATCTTCGTCGGCGGAATTATTTGCCATTTTATTCGGATTCACAATAAACTTACAAATCTTTTTGTGACGATAAAAACTGGAACGATGTTTGTATGCCTTACCACAATCGCAGACAATACACTCGCAATCTGGTATTGAGAGAATATTAGTAGCATTGTGCTTTTTGCTGTTAAAATGTTTTTGTAAATCGCTTTTTCTGTTAGCTGAATAATCACACTTTTCACAGTAAAAAATCGGCTGAGAGTTTTTGAGAGTTTTTAGTAGCATTTTTGATAGCATTTTCTCTAAATAATGCTACTAAAAAATTCTCAAAAAAATGCCGAATTTTCCGATTTTTTGGAGATTTTACCCCGTTTTTTTCCCTTACCATAAAAACCCTACATAGTTTTTTAGACTTTATAAATAAAATCCCTACATTACCTAGACAAACGAAATAAATTTTTTTTTTTCAATTCTCATTTACAAAACTCAAAAAAATTTCAGTAAAAAAAAGTGGTTTTTTCTGAAAATTATAAATGAGAATTGAAAAAAAAAAAATTAAATTTTTTTATATTTATATAATTTATTATTTAAGGTAAGAAAAAGGAAGCATCAGCATATTAGTATATAACCATTCGAGGTGTAAATATATTATATGAAAAACAGGTATGTTTCACATAATATTACAACTATAGATGGTGTCAATCGCAACCGAACGCATAGACAAACATTTTGCACATCTGTAATATTTTGCGCTTCCGGGCCTCACATTCTTTTCGCGCATAAATATTACGGTGCATCTCGTACATATCTGGTGATTTATAGGTAATGCTATGGGTAGAACCTCCATATATTACACCTATTTATTCGCACAGCCGCTTAAACGTGATGGGATTGGAGGATTTGCCAGCGCGCTTGGCTCACCGCCCAGACCATCGGCAAGCGAATACATAACCGAGTCTGCGACATTGTTTCCGCCAGACGGGGAATTGGTGTCAAATCCAATACTGGCGGGGGTTAACGCGCCACCGCCACGCATGCGGCGCTTTAAGGATTTGCGGCGCTTTAAGGATTTGCGGCGCTTTAAGGATTTGCTGCGCTTTAAGGATTTGCGGCGCTTTAAGGATTTGCTGCGCTTTAAGGATTTGTAACCTTTCCGGATTACACCAAGCATAGTGCGGCGTTTCTTAGATAAAAACTTCCGAAGCGTCTTTCTTCGCGATTTACCAAGCTTTCGGTTATAGTGAATAATGTGTTTGGTTCCTCCTTTACTTACTGTCATTATATATATTATCTGTTATTTTTTTCTAATGATAATGCTTCCTTTCTAGTAATTGTTTTTGTTTTTGTTTTAATTTCCTCAATTGGTTCCCATTTTTTAAAATTGTTATTATAAACACACCGCATATAAACGGTTTTATCTAAATCAACATATTTATCCTCGCTGACGTTTTCGAAGTCTTCCTCGTCATCGCTGGCCTCAATATAATCTAGCTCAATGTTCTCGCGAATATTTCTAAATAATGAATTCAGCATAACGCTATGCTTATAGCTCGTCACCGCAGCCATTCCATAAATTGTATTGTGATTGTCATAGCAATGAAGTTGATATATATCTGGCTCAATCATCGCTTTAACGCGGAAGACACCCTCTTTCACAACAACCTCATCGTTTACATATATACCAACCGACTTACCTTGATGATGCTTCATATTGTAAAATTTAATTCCGTATACCTTGTAAGGTAGCGTTTTGGAGATGTTAACCGCCGACATATAATTAGCCGTCCACACAGGCAGTCCGGCTATTATAAATTGTTTATTGTATGATAGTTGTAGCAAATCGCGAGAAAATATATCATTGAAAATGCCAAGCTTATCTCGCAAAGACATTCCAAATACTGGTCGGCTCTTATGTGTATATATTTCCTCGCATGTAAAGTGATGACACCCGTTCACATCAAAGAACGTGCCGTATATCAATGTCCCAAGCGACAAATCCGCATTAAAACACATAGGGTATACTTCTAAACTCTGAATGTTCCCGCGCTTATTGAGCAGCAATACAATTGCGACATTATTATTATCTATGTAGGTAAACCATAAAAACGCCTTCGGTCCCTTTGGAACAATCATAAACAGGTCGGCATAAACTTTGTTATGGAGCGTTTTGTCATAAGAAAGTTTGATATCAGGAAATCGTTTAAGTATGCTACGTCTTAGCGCGTCTGTTAACATTTGTTATATACTATCGAGGACTCTTTAACCCTGTTTAACTTAACATTCGGAGCATTAAACTCGCTACGACAGATTCTTCATAAATGTTTGAAGTTCATCCTTCATTTTATCAACTTCATCGCCGGCAACCACAGGCACCTCAACGGCCACATCGCTGCTGAGCATTTCGGCGTAGCGCTGCTCGGGGTTCTTAATTAGGTCGCGCGTCTTCGGAACCGTAAGCGAATCAATGAGGTATATATATATATTATGGCAAGTTGCGATAATTATAATCGATATAACGACCCACTTAATTGTCCAGAAAATCATATTATATATTTTTAACAAAACTTTAATTCAGTTAGAAACGAAAGAATATCGGCTCTAATATATGCGACGTCCATTGTTTCCTTGGTTTCGAAATACAGGTCGCGCGTTAGCCGCGATTTCTCTATAACCATCATCAGCTCCGATTTGGCGGACAACCTATATGATGTTTTATCCATCGTTTCCACTGCGTGCGATACGGGAATTTGATAGACGACTCTGTCATTTACATAATAACTATTGTCGCATATAAATGAAAACCCGCTTAGTTCTCTTTTTTCAGTAGGTCCGTCCACAATCTTTTGCAAAACCAATTTATTATCCCGACAAGATATTATTCCTAAATCTGATAATATAAGTGTAATATTTTCAGTCTTACACTTATATTGACTTATTTTCGTGTCCTGTATATCATGTTTATTAATATTGGTAACGTATATTTTCATTTTATATATAACTCTTAAACTATTTAAACCCATTATTAAATTATTATTCAATATGACCAGTATTGTATTGGTTGATAAAACTGGTTCTCTTAAACAAACAAAAGTAAAAGATTTAACGAGGGATAAGTTACACACTAAATGTGGATTTAAGAAAAACGACCATTTTGAGAGCAGAACAACGTGGACTATTAATATCGATGATAATAAATATACCGTTGAGCTATGGTCGAAGGATGATGGTAAGGCAAATACGGAAAACAAGTATGATTTTCCACCCCCCGTAGACACCGAGCTGTATTTCGGAACGTGCTGCCTAATTCGCTTGGGGGACGACGATGCGATAATTAGCCTCACCGTAGACGAGTGGACTAAAATTTACGAGGCCCTGTTCGGCGGATTCGAAGACATCGATACCGACGAGGAGCCAAGCGATGATGAGCTGGACAACATCCCACCAGAGATGAAGACCAAACAGGGATATTTGAAAGACGGATTTGTAGTTAATACCGACAGCGACGAGAATAAGGAGTCAACCGACGGAGATTACGAGGAGGAGAGTGGTGACGAAGAGAGCGACGAAGAGAGCGACGAAGAGTTAGAGGAGGAGCCGTATGATTACTCCGATGAAGAGTAATTAAATTGAATTAAATATAAACATTATTTAATTCAGTATATAATGCGAATCGTTGAAAATCCAACAGAGTTCAGAGCTAATATAGCAGTTAAACTGTGTGATATTATTGGTGATGATAAAATCAGTAATAATTTAGAGAAGGGAATACTCAATTACAGTATTGATATCTCTAATAAACAAAATATTGTAAAGAAATGGGACAATCATTACTTTGTTATTATATACACGGAGAGACTTCGCACACTATTATTTAATCTAAAGAATAATGATATTCTTTTGGATAAAATCAAAAATAAAGAGATAAAGGCCCACAAACTCGCGTTCATGACACACCAGGAGATGAGTCCAGAACGATGGGAGCCGCTTATTGAAGATAAGAAAATACGCGACAAAAATATGTATAACCCCCAAATAGATGCGAATACTGATAATTTCACGTGTGGAAAATGTAAATCGAAGAGATGTAGTTATTATCAGCTACAAACGCGTTCTGCGGATGAACCAATGACGACATTTGTTACGTGTATTGATTGTGGGAACCGGTGGAAATGTTAGCCTAATGTAGAAGCTCTAAATCATATGAATGCCAGTACTCAAACCCTCCATTAGGAATAGGACGACGAATTATAAAAGGAATTTTTTTGGCCTTCAGTTCATTTTCGGCGATAATGTAGCTGTCGATAATATCGGGCGGAACATCGACCAGCGGCTGTGCCCCGGTCTCGATTTGCTTGGCGCGCTGTCCTAAAATCCTCGTAGACTCGTATTTTGTCATTATTGGTATGGTTCGGTGAAGTTGGTCTACGATCGTCCCGTCTCCGTCTCTTACCACCGTGGCGAGTTTTTTTACCTCCTCGTAATTATGAACTGAAACTTCGGGGTGATGCTTATTTATGAAGTTGGTCCTCAGGTCCTCGTCAAATTTCTGTAGATAATCGTCATCTTCCTCTTCCTCGCTGTCGTCCGACGATAAATAGCTATTTATCGTAGGAGTTATATTAATGCCGACCGGGTCGTCGCCCTTCGTCTCCTCTACACCCTCTACACTATCCGCGTCGCTGTTTCCGGTCTGCGAAGCGTCGTCGCTATTTATCGATACATCATCGTCCTCGTCCGAATCCATGCTTTCCGCGTCCGATTCCATTTGGTCATCATCTACTACGATATCATCGTCCTCAATTCCACCAACGTCACCATCTAGTATTTTTTTCTCGTCGTCATCGTATGTCTTTCCTAAATCGCCCATAGTAATATACATAAAGGAGAAACTTTTATATCTCTTCAATTTTTTTAATAAAAAAAAATATCCCGATAAAATTATACAGCCCGCGATATAATTTTATATTGTAAAATTATACAGCCCGCGATATAATTATATATGGTAAAATTATACACTCTCATTAGTTTTCCACATTGAGTCGCACGTTGAACACATATACACATATTTCATATTAATGTCGTCATAGCGAATATATATAATTTCGCGCTCTACATCATCCGATTTACTAGTATTCGTATCACAGTTGCTATTGGGGCATTTAATAGTGTTCGTTCTCGGTAGCGTGGGGTCAAGCTTGGTATATTCATTAATAAACGAGTCAAACTGCTGGGTGTTTTCTTTAAGATTCGTAGACGAAACGCATATATTTTCACCGGTAGTATTTGCTTCCTCATTTCCACAATTGCGGCAATAGTGTATTAACTTATCGCTCGATTCATCATTAGACTCTATTTTAAGGTAATACATATTGCTACATCCACTACAAAAATTCATTATATTATTAATATATATGAATTTTTTTAATTCAATTTTTTAATTCTGAATATGTATTCGCTAATTTCCCCCTTGTTCTCTCATAGTTAATGTCGGCGTGCATCTTATATAGATTAATAACTATTTTCTTATTAGCACATTGAGAAGCAGTTAGGTTCGCGTTAATTTTGTCGTAATTTTCAAGGAAATGTTTAACCATTTCCATATACAACGTGGTGAAGTTGACTTGAATATATTCGCTGGTTAACATGTCACCAATCGCGACGTCGAAATTCTTGTATTTCAAAATTTCCAGGTAATTGGCAAAATCGCGATGTGTTTCTGTTACACCGGGCTCATTTAACAGTGGATTATCGTTCAATACCGAACCGCATAGACAAAGGAGCACCGACGAGATTGACTGACACGAGGTCCACTGCGGACCCTTCCATGTGTTCAAAATAGAGACGCACACCTTTCCACTTCGGTATAGGTTCGGGTTGAACCGCGTGACTCCGTCGTTCGTATGATACGTAACAATGGGTGGTCTAAACGGATAGTCGTGTGGATACTGAAACATAAAATAATAATATCCTCCCGCATATGGAGTATCCGGCGGCCCAATAATTAGCGCATATCCCTTCAAAATATTGTTCTCGTCGTGCGCGTAATATATACCGTTATCTGTCAGAGGATTTTTAATAATGTCCTTAACATCTTTTGCGAGCCTTTTAATGGTATCTTTCGTAACAACCGGTGTTTCCTTGTTCAGCGCGGCCATATATAATATATCCCTCTTTATTTAGATGCTTTTAATATGTAATATTCTCAATCGTTATATGCGTCAGTTATGGTGTTAATATAAGTTTTTGTTATAATTATATAATATAAAATTGATTAAAAAAATATGCCGAGTATATATTCAAGTATGTCCACCAAACAAGGAAAACTCGGTCCCTATTTAAAGTCCAAAACCTGCAATGGAAACCCCTCAACCAACACGCGTATTGGCGATAAAACTAGCAACATTTGTGGTGGAAACTATCATATTCCTGTGAACGAGTATTCTAAGTTTCTCCAATGTTACCATGACCACGTATTTACGTGTGGAAACATGGAGTATCTAACCGAGAAGCAGCTAATAGAAGATGGACCGATTATGATAGACGTTGATTTACACTATTCCCCTAGTATTAAAGAGCGCCAGCATAGTATAGAGCATATCACGGACGGTTTATGTATATATATGGACAAGTGCGGCGAGATTCTGGATATTCCTGACGATACGTCGGTTGAAATTTTCATTATGGAAAAGCCAAACGTGAACTGTCTGCCAGAGAAAACCAAAGACGGTATCCACATTATTATTGGGTTATCGATGCACAAAGCAGGGCAGGTCCTCCTTCGCGAGCGCGTAAGCGAGGAGTTAAAGGCAATGTGGGATGATCTCCCCATTATCAACGAGTGGGACGATGTATTGGACGAGGGAATCGTAAAGGGCTACACTAACTGGCAACTATACGGTTCGCGCAAGCCCGGACACGAGGCATATAAGCTTACCAACCACGTAATATTTACCAAAAGCGGCGGTGAGTGGAGTATGCGGGAAAAGGACATCAACAAATTTGATTTAGGAACGCACATCCGGAAGTTGTCGGCAAGGTATTCTGATTATCCAAAATACGACTTCAGCGAGGATGCTAAGACCATAGTAGAGGATAATAAAAATAACCTAAACAATAAAAAAACCAAAACAAAAACGGCAAAAGATAAAACCCTTGATAACGCAGCAAATCTAGACAATTTTATCGACGATATGTTTGAGAATTTGGAATCGCTAGACTATAAATTAAAGGAAACCCACGACTACACGATGGCGCTCCCTGAGTCGTATTATGGTCCGGGTAGCCACAACAAGTGGATTCGGGTTGGGTGGGCGCTCGCCAGCACCAGTCCGAAACTCTTCACTACGTGGTTAAAATTTATGTCCCGAGATGTTTGTAGAGACACGCTGAAAGGTGTGGACGGCAAATTCGACTGGAGCAACGTGCCTGAGATGCGCGCAATGTGGGACACATTTGGCTCATCGGAAAATGCCGACGGACTAACTAATCGCTCGATTATCTATTGGTGTAAGCGTGACGCAGAAGATAAATACCGGGAAATTCACAAGGCGACCGTTGATTACTATATATTCGAGTCAATTTCGTCAGAGCGCGACAAGAAAGACCGCTCCGCCACCGAGTATGATATATCGCGCACTCTATACCATATGTATAAAGACGAGTTTGTGTGTGTTAGTATTAAAAATAACTGCTGGTATGAATACAAAACCCAGCGATGGTTTGAGAATGATTCGGGTAATTCGCTCCGTCTTAAAATCTCAGGCGAACTCCACTCGGCATATCTCAAATGTATTATGAGCAAGGTGAACTATCTCCATACCATTGACCAAACCGACCCCGCATACGAAGTGAGCCAATACCAGCTTAATAAGCTGTGCGACATCGCTAACTATCTGAAAAAGACGCAATGGAAGAACAACATCATGAAGGAGGCGCGCGAACTGTTCTTTGACGGAGACTTCATGAATAAGCTCGACCAAAACCCATATCTACTGTGCTTTAACAATTGTATTATCGATTTTAAGGAAAAAGTCTCCAGAAAGGGAAGGCCTGACGACTACATTTCCAAATGCACCAATATCGATTACGTAAAGTTAGACGAGGTTAAACATTACGATACTATCTGCGATATTAAGGAGTTCTTTAAACAGTTGTTTCCCGACGAGGAGCTGTGTAGGTATATGTGGGAGCATCTGGCCTCCTGTTGCGTCGGCACGAACGAGAACCAGACGTTCAATATTTACACTGGGTCGGGGAGAAATGGCAAATCCAAGTTGGCGGAGCTTATGACAAAAGCGCTCGGCGAGTATAAGGCGACCGTCCCAATCACCCTGATTACACAAAAGCGTAACAGTATCGGCAGCACTTCATCGGAAATCGTCCAATTAAAGGGCGCGCGCTATGCGGTGATGCAAGAGCCGTCAAAGGGCGATAAGATTAACGAGGGTATTATGAAGGAGATTACTGGCGGTGATCCGATTCAGGGTCGCGCCCTCTTCAAGGACACTATCACGTTTGTCCCCGAGTTCAAGTTGGTCGTGTGTACGAATACTCTATTTGACATTAAGAGCAACGATGACGGAACCTGGAGAAGGATTCGCGTGTGTGATTTCGTCTCCAAGTTTCTGGAGAAACCATATGAGGACGAGGACAAGTTCCCCAAAAGCTCATTCCCCCACCAATTCAAAATCGACACCACGATTGAGCAAAAGTTCGTGGAATGGGCTCCCATCCTAATGTCGATGTTCGTTAAAATCTCGTATGAGAAACAGGGTAAGGTCACCGACTGCGATATCGTGATGAGGAGCAGCGACAAATACCGCGAGGGACAGGATTATATGACCGAGTTTGATAAGGAGTGTATCAAGCGCGTTCCAGACGCAAAGCTCAAGAAAACCGTTGTTCTCAGTAAATTCCGCGAATGGTATGAGTCTAATTACGGACGCGGAAACATTCCGAAAGGTAAGGAACTCCACGAGTATCTCGATACTAAATATGGAAGAAACGTGAAGGGTAAATGGAACAATGTTATGATTATCGAGGACGAAGTGGATAATGATAACGTGATTAAATTGGATACTGACGAACAAGTAGCCGGCGATGAGGATGATGAGCTTGACGTTAACCCATAATAATTATATATTGACGTAAACGTTTTTAGGTGCGCGATTATTTAAGAAATAATTTATTTTTCTCGTTATAAAATATAGCAATCTTACGACGTATTTTATTATGAGTGGTGCGATGCTGAGCGAGAGAAATACATACATAAATAGGCGAATCCGATATAGTCTACTTGGGAAAAAATTACCGAATATCAAATAAATCACCAAAAGAAGATAAAAAGCGATGAGAAGAACGAGACGATATGTCTGTAGTCCCTCAAATTGACGTTTTTCATACACGACCTTTCGCTTGTTTGTGTTTACCAATAGATTGCTATTATCTACATTTTTAATAAGCTGTTTATTTTCATCCTTTCGCGTATCTGAAAGTTCGACCATTCTATTAAAATGTTTCTCGTAAAGCTTACGATATGTATCTAAAATCATATACATATTGTCTATTGTGTTATCGATATCCGCATAACCGTCCGAAGTTATTTGATCCTTGTATTCGCGGATTCTACTTGCGAACTCATTAATCAATCCACTATAATCGCATGTATTATTTGTAGATTCGGAATCTATATATGTTGATATGTTACTTTCAATCATAGGGGCTATCTCGTCGAATATGTTGTCAATAGCCTCCTCCTCTATTCCCTGTGAAATTAGTGTAGCGCGTGTTTCACTAATGAGTCGCGTTTTAATAGTATTAATTTCCTCAAGATTTGTTCCCATATTAATATAATGAAATATTTTAAACAGGACTATATTGATTGTCTAATTGACTAAATGCTTTTACTGTGCTCGGTATTTTATATTGAGCTTCACGACTAAACGATTTTTTGAACGAAGAAAACGTATTTGATATTCCCGAGACGAACGAATCAGCATGATGCATATTATGTTGTGAGAGAGCGTGGTGGTTACCTTCGCCGTTTTTTATACAATCGTCACTATGTTTATCGTCGCATTCAGCGCTCGCGCCGGCCTGCGACGCTTGCATATCAGCGGTGGAAGGACCGTCAGATGTTGACGTGCCCCACCCGCGCACGCCTATCCACGGGCTATTCTCTTCACCAATACACAAGGCATTTTTTAACACACACTTACCTTCGCTCGCACACCATTTGGTGGTATCCAGGGTGCAACAGGCCTCTTCAACACACGAGGCCCCTTCATTATTCGATATTTCGTGTAGGTTAGTATCCAGCTGATTGGGGTCACTGTGATTGTCTGGATTAAATCCCCAATCATACTCGTCAAAATCCATATTGTCTCGCATATTAATGTCTGCGATTTTCAGATAAAGGTGCATTCCTCCAATAATTACAAGAATCATCGTTAGAATATTGGTAAAACTGTATGATATTATCATTCGTTTGCGTAGTATTGCTAAAATCAACAATACAATACAGTAAAACGTGAAATACTTCAATATATCTAGATAGGATGCGTATTTCTTCTCATAGTATACATTCATTTCAACGGTTCTTCTCTGCCTATTGTATTCATCGGATGTTCCGTTATCGTCAGTCGAGAGAGGCACAGGGTCTTCGCTTGGCACAGGGTCTTCGCTTGGCATAGTATCCATCACAGTCATTTTATATAATATATATTAATATATAAAATGAATTTAATGTATACAATGAATGTAATGTATACAATGAATTTAATAAGGCGAGAAAGTTAACAATTACATGAAACGTTTAACTATGTGATATACCAATGCCAACATTGCGGTAACGAGTATCACATATTCAATAAAATATGGGAACGGGTTTGAAAAGGCCCTCACTGTTAGAAAAATGACTATTAATAAAAATATGAACATTAAAACGTATTGTAGTTTATAAGACCTTATGTTTAAGCTCGTCTGCTCACCAAGTCCTACTAAATTAGTAAAAGCATCGTGCTCGTTTTCGTCGACGTATGTGTGTAAGGAATTTAAATGACTATGTGTGTGTTGGTCGCCTTCCGACATTCTTATATATAATTATAATATTATATGTCTTGCCAACCACGTTATTACCACAATTACAATAGTCGTGAAACTGAACAATATAAAACCCCCTTTTTCTTTCGTTTTGCCAGCCATTATCAGAACAATTAATAGAACGAACATACCAACACCCATCACACTATACCAACCTTTTAACAATGTTTCAAGTGACCCCCCGTTATCTCTTTTTTCTAAAGGTTTCATATTGTTTGCGCTAAGCCTGAGATTATCAATACTATCGTCTATGTGTTTTTTATGATTCATCATATCTTTTTCTAGTGTCGCGTCGGTAATTATCATTTGCGTCAACGATTTGCTTATCTTAGACGCGTGTTTAACTAATTTGTCATTTAATTTGATTAGAACATTTAACAATTTATTATTACTGGTATCACTTATATATGCGTGGTGTGTCATCATATATTCAGAAACTGTTTTATTAAATAATCCATGTGCCTTTGTATAAGCTTTGTAATCGGAAACGTGCTTATAGTCTTCGAGCGCTTTAGGTTTGAACTGAAGACCAGCATTTAGTCCACCGCTCTCTAGAGTTGGCCCGCTTGTTTTTTGTAAACTATTCAAATGATGTGCGGATTTAACCTTGTTAATATTACTATACTTTAGAAATTCTGCGCCTTGTTTTAAATTAATGAGCGGATCAAAATCTCTCTTACTCGAATTCATTTTCTATACAATATTGATAGAAAATGTATTTATACTTATAGATTGCGAGTTCGCGTATATAAAACACATCCACATATAATTGAACAAAATATCAGAATATTTCCATAATACTCCTGATTGTATAGTGTTTGCGTATCATCCCTCATTCCCATCGACCCCTGTATTTTATCCCTCATATCTATATATTTTGTCTCCAATATACTGTTTTCCGAGTCATATTTTGATATTTTTTTGTCCTCAATATCAATTAACCGTATTACCTCCTCAATATCACTGAATATTTGACTTTGAAGCGATACTAGCTCATCCCATTGTTCTGAATGCGTATAAGCGTGTGAAGTTTTGGTTTCCGCATCTGGTGGAATATTCGCGTATTCTTCGCTGTCTGTTTGGAGCGAGGAAAAAATCATCTCAATGTCGCTAATTTTTTCATAATATTCGTTCGGTGTAAAGTTGGGCATTTAATATATAGTAACAATTTAATTAGTTTGACATATTTCTTCACTATGGTGAGCATATACGGTAAAATTTACTTTTGATTGCCGTTTTACTTGGTCTAATAATTTCGCACAATTGTCCAGGACGAATCCCAATTACCTGCGATACTGGACTGAATCGCGAAATATCCGGAATTTGCGAATCGTCCATAATATTATATTGTTTTTTAACAGCGTCTGCCTCCTCTGCGCTCAATACTCTGTGTGGTGGCACCAACTCGTGGTTAAGTATATTGAACTGGAGCCTCTTGATATTAATTACGTTAATAAATACGCCATCCTGTTGCCAGAAATTGGCAAGCGTCTTTTTAAGAGAATCGTTTGGCTCGTCTTTGATAATAATTACTAAATCGTCGGTTTTATTCAAAATATTATCAAGATTAATAAGGTCCTCTATATAATCGTAGAGATTCGTCGGTCTGAGCGTCTTATCAAGATGATATTTAACGTATGTTTTTTTATCGGTCTTTTCGAGCAACATATCCATCTGCTTTGTAATATACATGCTGCTCACCTCGGTTATACTAGAGCCTGTGTATTTGCCAGTATCGTATCCTTGTTTATAGAGGAGGTCTAGAATAACCTGGCGCGATTTAAATATTTTCTGTATTTCACTACTTTGTTGTGACATTATTTATTATAGAGTGGTATTTTTATATTAATATTAATTCAATTTTATCCCATTTTATCCACCAGGTCGGTAGAAATAATCTTGGTTTCCCCGACTGGTTTGCTATTTTCGGAACTCTTACCTCCGTCGCTCTTACCGGGGGCATCAGTTTCTTTATCAATATCTAAAATAGAACGTTTCCCCACATCAATAATGTCGAGAATTGTATCTTTGACGCTGGAAAGATTCTCCTGAATGTTAAGCTTTATGCCCTGACCATCTTTGTCTGGTGTGGATATCTTGAAACCGGGACTATCATCGGTCGCTTGGTATTCGGGACTATCATCGGTCGCTTGGTATTCGGGACTGTCCATACCGTATTGTGGTGTCTCGTTGAACATCGTGGATACCGGTCGATAACTCGGCGAACCCGGTTCCACAAATTGTTCGCTTGGTGAAGGCGTGGACATCACCGACTTCCCTTTCAGTGCGCGCGCGGCGTCAATGGCGCGCTTCCAGTTATTCGGCTCTTTAATAAGTTTCAGCTGCTGTGATATTATCGTGGTGGGTATTGGCGTCCCGTCGTCATAAATAGCCTCATTGGATATCCATCCTGCTGGGAGGTCTGACGGGTCGGTAAAACCATTTGATTCGATGTCCCAAATGTCACTCTCTTTACCGTCTGCCTTTATTATTAGCGAACTCCACACACCATAATCGCCGACTACTAATAATTCCCAGCCAATATCTTCTGGATTAATCGCTGGCGAAGGTGTCTTATCTTCTGTCGGGGGCGCGTCTACGAGGGGAGCCACCTCTATGGGGGGTGTCTCCCGATTATTTGCGTTTCGCTGTGACTTGCTAAGGGCGGCCCGCGTATTTGTGGCAACCTTGGCGGCGGTAACACCCTCGCCCAAGAGATCCACCAAATTATTAGAATTAATCATGGAGGAGAGCTGGTCAATATTATCCTCCGTGATGATTCGCATCTGTATATTCATACACTGAAGCTCCTGCATCATTAGCTTGAGCGCATACGGCACTCGCACTACGCTAAACGACCTGCCATATTTCGTAACATTGTCTATCTTCATGTCGTCCATCGTCCCCGAGAATTTGAGCGGACCGTCCGAATAGGGACTTATAAATAAGTTCTTACTCTCGTTGTATATGGCTATCATTCCCGACTGGTTACACACGGCCATATAATAATCGTCCCCTCTCACCAGCATCGACTCCTGTAAAAATTTGGTGGCGCCGTGTCCCAAGACCCCATCGCGCTCCATTTCTCCGATGCGCAGACCGCCGTCGTTGGCGCGACCCTGGACCGTCTGGCGCGTTAGCGCGGTTCGCGGTCCTCTGGCGCGGTAGTTTATCTTGTCCTTCACCATATGTTTCAAACGCATGTAATAGGTGGGTCCTATATATATGTCGGTGTCCATCTGTTCGCCCGTCTCGCCATTGTACATTAGCTCACACCCACTCGAATGAAACCCGAAATCCTTTAATATGGACCCGTATTCTTTGTGTTTCGGTCCGTTGTTCATAAACGCAGTACAGTCACCGTATCCGCCTATAATGGTAGACGCCTTGCCCATTAGCGTTTCTACTAGCTGTCCAATCGTCTTGCGGGATGGCAGCGCGTGAGGATTTATTATAATGTCCGGTTTTAATCCCCCAGCAGTAAACGGCATGTTTTCTTCGGGAATCACCAACCCGATGGTGCCTTTCTGTCCACAGCGCGAACAAAATTTGTCGCCGATGCTGGGAACGCGCTCGTTTCTCACTCGGATTTTGGCAAGCCGCCCCCCTTCCTCGCCCTCAGTAAAGAACGCCTTGTCCACGTATCCCTCTTGCCCCTTTTTGGGGAATACGGAGGCGTCCATCGCGACGTCGGGCTCTAGCGGCGCCGTCATTATTTTCCCGATAAGAACGGTCTTCTCGTTGAGATACGTATTCTCATAGACCAGTCCATTTTCGTCTAGGTTGCTATAATCGTATCCTGGTTTAGGTATCGTGACATTTTCGTTCTCAATGTTCGCAAATCGTGAGTCTACCTCGGCGTCGCCTACAGAGGAGTTTTCCTCGCGCGTCTCATACATATTAAAATAGGTCGTTCGAAAGAGACCACGCTTCACGGCCCCTTCGTTAAATAAAATAGAATCTTCCACATTGTAACCATTGTAGGCCATTATGGCCACAATCACATTTTCACCGTAAGGGTGCTGCTCCCGACTAATCTTGTCAAGATACAAACTCTTCACGAGCGGTATTTGTCCGTTATTCAGAACGACGCCCATTTTGTCAATACGATTCTGATAGTTGGAGTGGTATAGCGAAACCGCCTGCTTCATCTGCCCACACGCGAACAAATCTCTCGGGAGCGGATTATTCTCCGGAAATATCACCTGGTTGCCCATAATACCAAAAATAAAGGACGGGTGTATTTCTACGTGGGTGTATTTTTTTGCCTCCAAATTCTCGTGCCTCATTGATATGAGGGCTCCTTCGGATTCGGACGTATCAACATATTCTATGATGGCGTTCGTAACGCTGAGGTCTCCAATATCATTTGTTTTGTAAAGTTCATTTATTTTCATATAATGACATTTTTTGGTGTGGTCAAAGTCGTCCGTTTTGGGAGCAAATCCAGTAATCAAATCCTTCCACGAAAAATCGCCCACCATTATTTTCTCCATAATCGCATCTCTCTCGTAGCTCGCACGCCCGTTTTCCATATAGAAAATTGGACGGCAGAGACGGCCAGCATCGGAGTTAATATATATTATATTATTGGAGATTTCCCAGTTGATGCTGGTATATATTGGGATTAGCGCGCTGCGACGATGGGCTTTGAGGAGCGCGACCGTAATGTCGGGGTCGCTCACCACACCAATCCAATTACCGTTTACAAATATTTTACACATAAATGAATTGTGGAACGGTGTATTTTCACCTAACATTATAACGTTCGCGTTCATTCGGAGCCACGCAATGAGTGGTTCGGTGGGGCAACTGTTCGTAATGTAAGTCATCAGCGCGAGATGCTTGTGTAGTCCAACATTACCGCCATCTGGCGTGTCCACTGGGTCAATGATACCCCACTGCGACGCGTGGAGCAGGCGCGGACCGATCACCTTGGCGCTGGCGTCCAGCGGAAGGCTTATTTTTCGCAGGTGGGATAGCGCTGCGTTGAAACTCAGCCGGTTCAAATCCTGAACCACGCCCACCTTCTTTGTATGCTCCTGCGACCCCCAATTCCCCTTCAACGCCTTCTTGAACCCACTTTCAACAACTCGTTCGCTAAAAATATCTTTGAAATTCATTGTAATAAGACCAGGGAAATTCATCTCGCTATTATAGGTTCCCTCGTGGTAGTGATATTCCTTGTCTATTTTCTGAAATATATTCTTCTGCTGTAAGGTGTAATATTCTTTAAACAAATCATACATCAGCGTGCCGGTCAATTCCACTCGCTTGAACTTAAAACTGTCGCGGTCGGTCGGCTTGGTGTTTTTTGTGTAGACTTTGAGAAGCTCCTTTACCATATGCCCGAGGAAATACGCCTTGTTTATAAAGTTCATTTCACCTATGTGTGGTAGGAAATAGTTGGACAAAATCTCAATCACATGAGGGATTGTTTTGCCCTTTGTAAGTGTGGCGATATATTTGAGCGCGACCGACTGACTGAACACCTTGCCCGCGTCGTGCACTGACGGTATAAATATATCAACGTATGAGCGAAATTTGTCGGTGTTTAGTAGACAGTAGTCAATAATGTCCTTGTCGGATTCAACCCCCAGCGCTCTCATCAGAATAAATAGCGGGACCGGTTTTCTAACATTGGGCACTTCTACGACGATTTGCTTATTTGCGTAGGTCGCCGACGGAGCCACCATCCTTACGGCCAGCGTTCTTACGGGTTTGGAAGCGTCCTCAGATACGGAGCGTATTTCGGACGAGTGACTGTATAGGTCGTTCACTTTGTCTCTTACGTAGAGCATATTGTCGGCGAACTTTTCCTGCGAGACGATACATTTTTCCTTGCCGTCTATAATGAAATATCCTCCGCGGTCGTTGCGACACTCGCCCAACTCGAACCGAACCGACGAACCTAATTTATTGAGAATACATAAATCAGACATCATCATAATCGGGAATCTGCCTAAAAACATCTTGCTGAGAGTTTCGATGCGAGGCTCTTTACCCGGAAAGATGAATTCCACCTCAACATCATAGTGAATCGTAATTCCATAGGTCATATTTCGCAGCCGCGCCTCGTTTGGATACATAAAATGAGACCTTCCCTCGTCATATATCATCGGCTTTCCGAAATATAATTTATTTCCATCTTTACCTCCTAAAAATAAATTACATTTCAAATCAAAATCCTTTGTTTCCTTATTGTATTTTTTAAGAATTCTAATTGGATTTTTTTCTTTAAAAATGCTGTAAATACCATTAGTAAAAAAATCATTATACGAATCTATTTGATGCTGAACAAGCGCCGAAGGATTATCTTGAAAATACTTGTCTATTATCTTACGAATGATTTCCTCGTTCATTATAATATACAATCAGTATATTTTTTATGCTTTATTAATAGCACATATTATGTGTAATTAATAATCTGTGTCATATTTTTACTATTGTTTATTTACTATTGTTTATTTACTCTCCACTATTTAACATTAGTAGACCTATTAGTATGGCCATTAACATAAATGGAATTAGGAGAATAAACCACGATATGTCCTTGTATCCGGCCTTACAAAGTGCGTTTAGGATAAATGTCCAAAATAGAATGTAAATCGCCTTGCTAATGAAAATTACACTCGTATTTGGAACCGGGCACTCGTATGCTCCTACGCAATAAGAATTAGTGTTACCGGCATTCTGGAACATCATTAAAATCATACCGACTACCGAAATCACTAAATAAAGGTGGGCGGGTGTACATAAATTTTTAAAATCCTTCATTACATTCTTTGCTACTTTATTCATTATAATATTAAAAAAGATATAAAATTTTATTAATGTATAAAATTTTATTAATGTATAAAATTTTATTAATGTATAAAAATTAGTTGATTGCGTGTCCTTTAAGTGGGTCGGCATATACCGAGTTTGGGTATTCATCGCCATTGTATGACATTAATATACTCTTCGGGGTCGACATTAAATCATACCACCCGTTCATTAGCGGTGATGGTAACAGAGTGTGTTGTATTCCTCCACCGGTCATATTTCGCCTTCTGCGCCGGGTACGTACCATTTTCTTGTTTGGATAAACCTTAGTTGTTTTTGAGAAACGAACAGTTTTCCGTTTTTTCCCTTTGCCGAGTCTTCTACTCTTATTTATTTTTTTAGGCATATATATATCAGCTTAATATTATATACGTGGACGTAGATTATATTCCGTTAAATATTAATTTCTGTTAAATTATTCGATTTCGACATGAGTGAGCATGTGTCTGCGACAGCATATTTTGTCTAGCTTTAGTTTGTCCATTGCGATTCCCTCTGGCGCCTTATCGTTCGTCTCGGGCGTCAAATACGTGACAATATTAACGTCGTCGTTAACACCCTTAAGACGACGCACTTCCTTCTCGTAATACCTGTATTTATCGGCTAGAACTTTACCGCACGAGAAACATTTGACTGGGATAATCATTTTAATATATAAATATAGTAAAATTTATAAATCAATTTTTATTTAATATATGTATTATTTCGGACAATCTATCTTCATTTTACTTCCCTTTGAATAACATTTCTGTTTATGATTGTAGTATTCGTAATCGGTCGAAAATGTCGGACCGCCTATATCACCTCCGGCGCATTTTTTGTTATTATCTACATCGCTTAATAATACACAACAATTGTTGGTTTTACACGGCATGTCGTTCAATGTATTACACCACACATTCCTCTCCGATAGCGATTTTGAACTACTACAACCATTTTTGAAAGACTCGGTAATAGTCACGTTTAATGGGTTCTTCTTGTCATTGGTCTTCTTAGGGAGGGACTGTGATAATACCATTAGACCTAAAATGAAGCCCACTATTAGGATAATAATTAACGGGTATTTTATTTTTTTAAATATTTTACTCGCGGTATTACCAGCTATTTTACTTGAGGTCTTACCAGCTATTTTACTCGCGGTATTACCAGCTATTTTACTCGCAGTCTTACCAACTATTTTACTCGCGGTCTTACCAACTATTTTATTTACCTCGCTATTCATTATATAAAATATGTTATATAAAATATGATATATGATATATAAAATTTGTTATATTTGTTTGAAATAAATACCCTTCGTGGTTTTGGTTTTTATGTATTCACCATTTTCTCTATGAATAGTGTCGTGACAATCCTTACATACATTTGCTAAATTCGCGGCGTGATTTTTATTAAAACCCCCAATATATCCTGTTTCGTTGTCCGCGCGCGATTTGTATTGTAAATGATGTATGTCAACGCCTTGTTTAACATTACACATTTCACATAAACCGCGAATTTTTTTTGCGTTATAGTTACTCTTCTTCTGCGAGAGTGCGCCAGACGCGCCAGGATTGTATTTTAACCTAATATTATGTGCTCTCTCTGTAAATTCTGCTGGCAGACCCAACGACTTACATACTTCAAGTCCATACATTGATGTGCCCGGTCCCGCTTGTAACTTGCGGTTATATTCGAGACAATCATTCGCGCTATTGTATACGACAGACATGTGCATCATTTTTATCTTGGAGAGATTTGTAATCTCATCATAACCCGCTATCTCGTGAAAGTGTGTCGCAAATATGAAGGTGCTTTTCTTTGCGCTAAGACTTTCTAGTCCAGCCGTAAAAATACTTAGCGCCGAGTTGCTGTCAGTTCCAGAGCATAGCTCATCTCCCAAAATAATACTATTTTTGGTTGCCATTTTTAAAATCGTCCGCAGCTCACACATTTCCACCGCGAACGTAGAGAGACCCTTGAATAAATTGTCGTTTCCTAAGATTCGCGTAAAAATATAATCATATGGAAAAAAGGTAAAGGACGCACACGGCACATAAAGCCCCGCTTGCGCCATTACAACCGATATTCCAACAGAGCGAATTAAACTGGTTTTGCCGACCGCATTCGTTCCATATAATAACATTCCGTCAAAATTGGACTCCTCCTTACCAATAGAGAGGTCGTTCGTTACATATAGCTCGTTCAACTGGATGTGTTCGATGAGCGGGTGGCGGATCGCCGTAAAATCACAGAACGATTTGTCGGCGTCCTCTTGGATTTTAGGACGACAATAATTATATTTGCTGGCAATATAGGCCTTGTTCTGGAGAACGTCGATACTTTCAACATACGATATAATCACGTCTATAGAATCGCAATACGCAATCATCTCATAAAGCAACTCGCGGTAAAATGATGTAATTGCGATTATTATCTTATCGAGCGCGACCGAGATGTTCCCCATAATTTCCTTAATCTGTGGGCTAGTAATAATGCTTTCCGTCTTCGAAGAATTTTTATTAGTCGTAACAATATCATCGAGCAAAAGCACGTATTCTTTCTCTACACCCAGCGAATTATTATATTTTAACGGTATACTCTTTTGAGAAAACCCATTTATATTGTTTTTAAAATTAAGCGCGCGTTTTTTAGTAGCGAAAAAATACGGGTCTGTTTTCCCCGTATTGTTATTCTTGACATATTCGGTGTTTTGTGTTCTATTTTCGCTCATCGCAACGACCGACGATAGGTATTTCTGAATGGCTTTGCGTATTTCCAATCGATTCTCATAATCTTCCAGCGCAGAATCAACTGACTCAGACACACCAGGTTTAATAAAGTGAAGTCTCTCGGTCGGAATACCCGATAGATAGTCCGTAGTGACCTCCGAAACGAAGGCCGCATTCTCAATTACAAATATTTCCGCAATTTTTTCAAGCAGTCTCGTCCCGTTCGATATTGGGTCGCCATTGCGCGTCGCATACGCATGAACCTCCTCGTTGGCGACGCGCGTATTGTTTGCCAATTCCAATATAGTCTCCATATTGGCAAAGAGTTTCGCAAACTTCTTGGGCGACGTCCTCTTCATAAGGAGCGCGCGTCTAAACTTTTCCAAGTCTATAATGTCTGTCAGCGAGGTTCGGTAGTATTCCCATTCGCCCGAAGAAAGAACGTTATCGGTCATTTTATATCCTTCGTTCAGAATTTCAATGTTATTTATGGGGTGGTGTAAATCGTGTAGGAATTTACGCGTCCCCATTGTAGTCTTACAGTTATTGAGAAAGCTGCTCACCGATTTTAATTTTCCTTTGTGCCGGTTATCGTCCAATATATTCAGCTGCTTGAGAGAATGATTCGCGAGAATTAATTTGGTAGTCTCGTGTTTAAATTCGGGGAATCGCAGTTTGCTAGTAAAATCGCAATTGTGTTCGTACATATAGTCGAGCAATACCACAAACGATTGAAGCGAAATACCATATCGCTGAATTACATCGGTGATGACGCACTCATCCGATAATTCGGGGTAATATTTCCGCATTGCCTCCTTCTGATACGTCTGTTTGTCGGCATTCCTAATGTATTTAGTCAAAAGATGAGTATCCTCGGTATAATTTACAACGTAATTCTTACAATTGTCTAGCCCGATGAATGATATTATTTCGTTCGTAATATCCGTGTCCATATTTGAAATAATAATCGCTTCTTTCGGGGAGTATATAGAAACAATTTTCTCAAGCTCGTCATATGTATTTGGTGCGTGGTTGTAAAGTTCGGTAATCTCATACATTGTGGTAACGCCCGTAAATATATCGAGGGACGAGACCCCCATTACAATGCTTTCCTTGATTCCGCGTGTGGCTTTAACATGCTCAATCCATAGCGACATCGTGACGTTTGAAATACAGTCGCCATCCTCGTCAAATACGGTTCCTGGAGAGATTATCTCCGAAAATTCGCGCGTTATCTCGTTTGTAGACGATAATCCCTGCTTGTATATGACAATTGAATATTCATACTCGTTAATATATTTGGTATATTTACCAAACTGACCCAATCCAAATCCAGACATCAGAATTTTTTTGTCGTTGTGTAATCCTGATTTAGTTGCTATATTTAAGCCCGTCATTTTTTCCAACTGGTTCATATCGTTTTTCGTTATTACACCATCCGAATCTTGCAGACCATATACCTCAAAAAAACTCCCCACCTGCATCATTACAATCGTCTTATCACCATATTCCCTCCTCCATTTATCGACATATGAGAAGTAATCATCATATAGCGTCATAGTTAATATTTATTTATATAAAATCTTTATATCACTTCGTTAAGTAGTTGTGGAGTAGATTATCGCTATTATTATTTTGAATCTCTCCAGCTAATCGAGTCTGTTCATACAATTGTCTTAATACATCGGGCGGAGCATCGCTTCCCGATTTCAGTAGATTGTGTTGCTTCAAGTATTTTTTTATGTCCAATATGCTTGTCTTTTTAAGGTCGGCATGAGCCTTCTTAACATTCCGCCGCGTAACGTTATTTTTAATGAGAACCCCCACATTTCTATCTTTCTTACCGAGGGAATATTTATATGTTTTAATTCGTTTCTCTCGCATAGGCCGTTTCGGGCCCTGGTGTTTTGCCCGCAACGCGGCTAATTTCTCACGCCGAACGGTGATGGCGGGCGCTCCAACCTGTATAGGCGCGGGCGCGGGCGCGGACGCTCCAACCTGTATAGGCGCGGGCGCGGACGCGGACGCTCCAACCTGTATAGGCGCGGACGCGGACGCGGACGCTCCAACCTGTATAGGCGCGGGCGCTCCAACCTCTGCGGGCACTCCTTTGGTCATCAGCTCTCTAAATGTGGGACGTGAACCGTTTTTTAATGAACTGTAGAGGGGCTCTTTATGTTTTACCGTCTGATTGTGACGCCTAGGTTGTTCGGCAATGGAACCGCTGTGGACGGCCACATTAACCGATGGCATCTCGCCCACGTGAACGGGCGGCGGCTGTATCGTATTCATATCCATCTCTTTGGGGAGCTCGGTGTTCACAAATATATCCGGTTTCTTTCCACCCGGAGGTATCATATGCTTCTGCTTCTTAGTCCGTTTCATAGACCTCTGCTCTTTTTTTTTGTCCGCGCGCTCTTTTGAGAGTTTTTCCAGATAGTCCATTGAGCTGTTAAATTCGCTATTGAACGTTCCGCTCCCCTTAACATCCTCCGCAACCTTTGTGTTGGCGCCATTCTCGGTTTTAACCTGGTGTTCCTTAATTCTGTTTAAAAATTCTTTACGCAATTTGCTGGGATTAACAGGTGCGGTCGGCCTGACCTTCCTCTCCTTGCGCGTTTTATTGTGCCTGTCCTTTTTTTTCCCTCCAACAGATAGGTATTCTGGATTTAACTGTATAGTTTTTTGAGCCATAACTATAATACCATATAAAAATTATATAGTAGTTTTAACATAATTCTATTTACCAATTAATTTAAAGATAAATTGAATTATAAAATAGCTTAAATGTCATCTAGAACAAAGATGAACTGTGACCCGATTGACGTTAAAAACTATAATGATGCCGCGTGGACCGTTATAGAGTCCTATTTTGCGGGAGCTCAACTCAAACAAGCCGTTAGGCATCAAATAGAATCCTATAATAATTTTGTTCAGGTTCAAATTCCCAAGACAATCGCCATGTTCAACCCAGTCCACATCAAATCGGAGCACGACTATGTCGAGTCGGTTAAGAAATACTCATTGGAAATATTCGTCACGTTTGATAACTTCAGCGTTCAGCGCGCACAAATTCACGAGAACAATGGTGCCACCAAGCTGATGTTCCCGCAAGAGGCGCGACTTCGCAACTTCACATACGCATCAAATATGACGGTAGATATGAACATTAAATATCTCATTCGCAACGGCCCACTTCTAGAGTCGGTTCAGACGATGTATAAAACGATGTCTGGGATACACATCGGAAAAATGCCGATTATGCTCAACTCCGCCATCTGCGTCCTACAACAATATAAGCACATCTCTACTAACGTAAGCGGTGAGTGTTCTATGGACCCAGGCGGATACTTTATCATCAATGGCTCGGAAAAAACGTGCCTCGGCCAAGAGCGCGCAGCCGAGAACCTGGTCCAATGTTTTAATATCTCTAAGAACAATAGCAAATGGCATTGGCTCGCAGAGATTAAATCGGTCCCAGATTTCAAATGTATCTCGCCCAAACAAATCTCGCTGTATATTGCCTCAAAAAACAATGGTTTTGGTAATGGTATCTATCTACAGATTCCGAGGATTAAGGCGCCTATTCCGCTGTTTATTATTTACAGGGCTCTGGGAATCGTCTCGGACAAGGAAATCTGTTCTAAGATTGTGTTGGATACGAACAGCAAGTCTGACAACGTGAAAACCATTATGCACGCGCTCCGCGGTTCAATCGTAGACGCGCAGGGACATTTGACGCAGGAGGAGTGTATGACCTTCATTACCTCCAACGCAATGTATACGCCGCTTAATATGGACAAGGAGACGGGGATTCGTAAAAAACTGGAATTCACACAAAACGTGCTATCCGACGATCTATTTCCACACTGCCGAACCAAAGAGCAGAAGATTTACTTCCTCGGTTATATGACGAACCGCCTGCTCTCGTGCAGTTTCGGATGGGTGAAACAAGACGACCGCGATTCGTATATGAACAAGCGCATTGACCTTACCGGCACGCTTCTCAACAACCTATTCCGCAATTACTTCAATAAATTGGTGAAAGACACGTCTAAACAGATTGTCAGGGAAATTAATAACGGTTCGTGGAGAACTACCGAGGACTATTGCTCCATCGTTAATATGACAAATATTTACAAAATCGTTAAATCTACGACAATTGAGAACGGTATTAAGAGGGCGCTGGCTACTGGTGATTTTGGTATCAGACAGACAACTAGTAATAAGGTCGGAGTCGCGCAGGTTCTCAATCGCCTCACCTATATTTCCAGTCTAAGCCACTTGCGACGCGTTAATACACCGATCGACAAGAGCGGTAAACTTATCCCTCCTCGAAAACTCCATAGCACATCTTGGGGGTTTCTGTGTCCAGCGGAGACGCCAGAGGGTGGCTCGGTGGGTGTCGTTAAGAACCTTAGCTACATGACCAACGTTACGATTCCGTGTAATAGCACCGCGCTCTACGATTATATTGAGCCGCACATTCTTACGTTTGACGAGATGGACGTGGATACGCTTCTCAACGGTGTGAAAGTATTTATTAATGGTGCCTGGAACGGAAATGCGAAGGAGCCAGTTAAGCTATACTTGTCTCTAAAGGATAAAAAATACAAGGGTATTATCAATATTTATACGTCTATCATTTTCGATACGAAGCGCAAGGAAATTCGCGTAATTAACGATGCGGGTCGCCTTACGCGCCCAGTATTGCGCGTAATCAACAATAAGATGGTTCTCGACGAATCATATATTACGCGTCTCAAGAATAAGGAGATTAAATGGAATGATTTGCTGGTTGACATATTTGATAATAATACGGTTCTAGAATATATCGACGCCGCGGAACAAAACTACAGCATGATTGCGATGAAACCGGGCGACCTAACAAAGAGCAAGGGAAATTACGTATATAAATATACCCACTGCGAGATTCATCCGAGTACCATATTTGGCGTCCTCGCCTCGTGTATTCCATTCCCCGAACACAATCAGTCGCCCAGAAACACATACCAGTGTGCGATGGGAAAACAAGCGATGGGGATGTATGTTACAAACTATAATCAGCGGATGGATAAAACCGCATATGTGCTGACGTATCCGATGCGACCGTTAGTGGATACCCGCGTTATGAATATTATGAAGCTCAATAAAGTGCCGTCGGGTTCACAAGTAATTGTGGCAATTATGACGCACACGGGATATAATCAGGAGGATTCTATTCTGTTTAACAAAGGCGCGATCGACCGCGGTCTCTTTCTGGCAACGATTTACCAGACAGAGAAGGACGAAGAGAAGAAGATTCACGGAGACGAGGAGGTAAGGTGTAAGCCGGACAAGACCAAGACCAAGGGAATGAAATTCGGAAATTACGATAAAGTGAATAGTCAGGGCGTGATCCCCGAGAACACGCTCATTGAGAACCGCGATATTATCATATCCAAGGTGCTTCCCATTAAGGATGCGCGAAACGACCATACGAAGGTTATGAAATACGAGGACCAGAGTCGGATATACCGCACCAAAGGAGAAGCGTATGTAGACAAGAATTATATTGAGCGCAACGGCGACGGCTACAACTTCTGTAAAGTCCGCATTCGCATTATTCGCAAGCCCGTGATTGGTGATAAGTTTAGCAGTAGGCACGGGCAGAAGGGCACTATCGGAAATATTATCCCGGAATGCGATATGCCGTTTATGGCTAATGGCGTGAGGCCCGACATCATCATCAATCCTCACGCGATTCCGTCGCGAATGACGATTGCGCAGCTCAAAGAGACGCTCTTGGGGAAGGCGCTTCTTGAGCTCGGTCTATTCGGCGACGGAACTAGCTTTGGTGAGTTCGACATTAAAGACATCTGTAAGGAGCTTCAGAACATTGGCTACGAGTCAAAGGGCAACGAGCTAATGTATAACGGACTAACCGGCGAGCAGATTGAAAGCTCCATATTCGTTGGTCCAGTGTTCTACCAGCGCCTCAAGCATATGGTCGCCGACAAACAACACAGCCGAAGCATCGGACCGATGGTTAACCTGACGCGCCAACCAGCTGAAGGTCGGTCGCGCGATGGCGGACTAAGGTATGGTGAGATGGAGCGCGACTGTATGTGCTCGCACGGCGCCTCGCGGTTTAATAAGGGACGGCTCTACGATGCTTCAGACTCGTTCAGCGTCCACGTGTGTAAAAAGTGCGGAATGATTGCCGCATTCAATAATAAGCAGCACATCCACCAATGTAAAACGTGCGACAACCGCTCCGATTTTGCTTACGTAGAGCTGCCATACGCGTGCAAACTAATGTTCCAGGAGCTTATCACGATGAATATTGCGCCAAGAATTATGACATAAACAATTTATATAATAGACATACACTTTTAGGATTCTTATATTTTTTCTTTAGTCAGTATATAATGGGCGATCGTTTAATTACAGTTAAGGCATTTGGTAATAAAAGAACACAATATAAGACATCAACGGGTTCGGGGATAAAAAAGGATGTGGCATGGCCGATTACGCCGTTCAGAGCCGCAATGAACGCCGGCGATTTAGCTGGCTCTACGAACTCGGGGGTTCTACCATACCTCCCAGCCCCGAGCCAGGGGAACGGAATTGGTAACATGAGCAAACACTTTAATGTGGGAGGGAATTCGACCGGTGAATCGGCCTTTACTGGAAACCAGAAGTTCGTTTACGACGGTTCAGATTACATGCGGTTTAAAAAGTTACAGGCGGCGTCTCGCGAACGAGTGGAGCAGAGAGCTAACATCTAAAAATTTCTAACTACCCACATTAGTTATTATATATATGATATGTATATGCAGTATACCTATCATACCACCGGTCCATCCAGTATCCATAGAAAATCGCACCTCAATAACGGTATTACCACGGTTAAGATGGGGATGCCGTTTAAACCCGACACAATGGCGCAGGGCAGCATGTTCTCTACCGCTCGCGCAGAGTTCAACGAAAATGTAAGCAATCCACCAGAGACGAAAAAATGGTATGGGTCGTCGGGTTCGCGAACCACTAGCACCTACATTTCGTCAAAGCGAAACCGCGCCATCGGACAGTCCTCCACAATGCAGGGACTTAGCGAGGGTAGCCAGCACCAATACAAAAGCAATGATAAGGCGATTCGCAACACGGCTTTAGCGAGATGTCGTGCGGGCGGATGTACCGCACCAAAGAAGAAATCGGCGTAATCAAAAACAACGAAGATATGTTATTTATTACATATCAAAATTAAATGAATCGATATTATATATGTCTAAAAGACGCGGCGGAGGTCTCACTAATTTAGGAATGGGTGCGGGTTTAATTGGTGTTTTCGGTTCAACTACCAGAAACACTTGTGAATCCGACGATACTGGTTTATTTTGCCAAATCAGTCGGGTGTTAGCTATCATAGGGAGTATTTTATCTATTATTATTACGGGTTTTGTAGTATATTCTTTATTACAAGCCTTCGGTTTAATTGGAGGACGGCGTAATGGTATTGGAAGAGGAATCCGACGAAAGTAATTATTTCAAATTAGCGTTAAATAATAATTTTTCAAACTATATTATTTTACTCCCTTTAACATAATATTTTGCAAACATATATTATTTTAGTCCCTTGAAAAAAAGATTTATAATTTTATTATTTATCCATTATATAATGGATAAATATTTAGTTGAATTTTTCGGAACTATGTTGATAGTGTTCGTATATTTAGTATCGGGTGATGCGTTGGCCACGGGCGCCGCCACCGCCGTAGCTATCTTAGTGGGAAGCAATCTTTCTGGCGCAAATTTCAATCCGGTTATCACTTTAGTAATGGGTGCGACTGGGCAACAATCTACCAACGAGACATTCCCATACATTATGTCGCAGTTTTTAGGAGGGCTCGTCGCGCTTGAATTATCCAAGCGTATCACGCTCAAATAAATTACATATTATATAATATAATAATCAAATCATATTGTATAATGGAAGGTTCTATGGAAATCAATAATAACCAGGATGCCGTTGACTTTATTCCCAGAAAGCCTAGAAAGAAAACGAGACGCAAGACTCTTAAGAAGAAACGCAAGTCTAAGGCGCGCAAGAGCAATAGACGCAAGTCTAAGGCGCGCAAGAGCAATAGACGCAAGTCTAAGGCGCGCAAGAGCAATAGACGCCGCCGCATTCGAGGAGGTTGCTCTACGTGCGGTATGACTGGTGGCTCCATTTTAATAGGAGGGCAACAGGGTCCGCCGAAGCATAACAAGCAGCAGCAGCAGCAGCCGCAGCACCAGCACCAGCAGCAGCAGCAGCAGCAGCAGCAGCAGCAGCAGCAACAACAGCAACAGCAGCAGCAGGCGCAGCAGCAGGCGCAGCAGCAGGCGCAGCAGCAGGCGCAGCAGCAGCGGCAGCAGCAACAGCAGCAGCAACAGCAACAGCAACAGCAACAACAGCAGCAGCAGCAGCAACAGCAACAGCAACAGCAACAACAGCAGCAGCAGCAGCAACAGCAGCAGCAGCAACAGCAGCAGCAGCAAGGAGGCACAGTCGACCCCGCGTTGTTTATTTAAATTATAAAATAATTAATTGTAATATTATCATAATTAATTATCACTGGTTCATTATTTTTAGAACAACATACATTCCAGTAATAGTAAGAGTTGACAAATATAACTGCATCAATATATCGTCTGGCATACTGGAGTAATTATTTACGGGCGCTTCGTTCCCGTCGCTGTATATATTTTCAAATGATTCGATATACTCGGCATAATCCCCATCGGTCATATGAACCTTAGCCTGAGTTGTTATATTCCCCCCCGCCGCTGTTTGCGTTATTTCGTTAATAGAACGTGCTCTACATACGGCATCCTCACCGACCTCTGGTATAAGAGCAGTTAATAATTTGATGGGATTAAGACGGTCCAAGTTTGAAAGCATACCAGGTATTAATCCTTTCGGGATTCCACCGGTTCCTGCCAACTCGCTAAGAATTGGAAAATCGCCAGTAGGTCGATTATTTACACCAATATGACGCTCTACAATATCGCCATTTGCTGTAGAACATTCAATCCCTGTATTTATTACATACTTGTTCCCTAAAACACCCTTTGTTTTTTGAACTCCATCGGAGGTATAACCCGCCTCACCCCGAGCGGGCTCGTGAAATAAAAGCGCATTACCATAATTCAAAGTCCCTTTAATATTTGTTTTTATTTTTCCACCATCCTCACCCATACAGGGACCCCCATCACAATCTCTTGGATTGTAAAACGCTTTAATATAATCATAATCCTCGCCTAAAAAACTATTACTGGGCATTATATTATTATATTAGATATTAATGACTATTTAATACCCAATTCCTTTGCGTTTGAAGTCGCCTTCGCTCCGTTAGACTTAACCAACGACAATATTTGCTCGGCATTGCTATCCGTTTTTTTTTCTAATTCTTGAACCTTCAACGTAAGCGTGTTCAACGGTGCCCCTAACTGTTCTTGTAAAATAGCTATTTCTCCTGTATGTTTATGCATAGTCGCTTCAACCGACATGGCTGCACCACCAATGTTACTCTGTCCTTCTATAGTTTTAGGTATCGCGCATTTAAGACAATCAAACAACGACATTCCAATTAAAAATAATACGAAAATTAAAACCACTTTATTAAATATCGTGTCAGTAACCATATTAATATAATAACAGGTTTTATTTTCTAAAATTAGTATATAAAATGACCTCAACTTATAATTGGCAGGCCCAACCCATAATTAGTTGGAAAGGACAAACAAATAATAGTGTGGTTCCTTCGTGGACGCGTGCTGATAACGATACCATAGTAGGAGATAGCGGACCCGCTTTTAAGGCTCGTCCGCTTAAGATATGGCGAAAACAACTAAACGGGAAAAACAGTCAGGGGCGTTCAGCGGTCGGTATGCCAATGGATACACCCGGAGGTTCTGTAAATTTAGGAAGTGGTGTGGTTTGCGACACCGATAACAATAGAATTGGGCTAGTGGACGAGATTAATCACGGGATACAGATACGCGATCCACTTCCATCAGATAAGTATTTCGACACCTCATCTAACAAGACCGCGTGTGTTGCGTGTAACCCCGAAAATCACGTTATCAAAAGCGCCTCCACATTGATAGACAAAAACTATTATACAGACAGCCGCGCATATTTACAATCCAGAGGCCGAACATACACACAGAATCAGGCGACTGGCATCAAAGTCGATGGTGTAAGCTATTTCGATTCAAACGGCAAACCATTACATCCGTCAAATGACGTAACTAAGGGACCACCCAACTACAATAAAACATCAGGCAACGAGCCCGATTGTCCGGTTCCCAATAAACTAATATATAAACCCAACAATCACAAATTCTCTACACAGGGTGCCGTTTCTAGTGGTTCGCGATTATTAAGACTAAAGGTAGATACGATAAATAACAACGCACAAAGTTTCGCATCTGCCTATGGATTAGAGGCGCGAAACGCCGGTCGTTACAGCTCTAATTCCAACGCAATTTATTTCCTAAAATCTAAACAAAATACGTGCACGCCTCGTCGTCTAACTGGTAACAAAACGATGTGCTTCACGACAACTCAATAAGTAATCTACATAATATATGATTGTCCAATAATATATTATACAACTCTTTACCATTAATGTGTTTCGGTGTTCTTTGATAGGAATATATTGCCTGTATGACTATTGTTGTGTGGCATATTGTATTTAAGACACCAATTAATACATTTCTGAATATTATGTTTCTTCAGATTTTCTATTTTATCTGACTTGTTATTGTCTATCAGATTTAGTGTACACGCAATGCTATCTAATTGTTGCTGTCCATAAATCGCGTTCAATTCTTCTATCTTATTGACAAATAAATACGGTGGTCTAATTGATAGAATTTCGCATATATTATAGTCATTGTTCATATTGTCAAATATCGGGGCAAATTGTGCTACTAGTGCTTCTGGGTCTTCGAGACGAAAATTTTTACAAACAACATATTTCTCCGAATTTGCGTATCTACTAGAGTTCGGCTTCACGAAATAGACCTCCTCGTATATTATAGACAACAAGTATAGCATGTCTACCGATGCGCTCGTAAATGTATCAAAAAACTTTATTAAGAAATTTCCGCGTTTTTTTTGAACGGCAATTGCGAAAATTATCTGACACAGGATTAATTTGGAGCTCACCGCCTCCTGATGATTAAAGTCTATTGAAAAATCAAATCCACCATCGGCGGTTACTAAATCAATACCGTGTTTGTATTTTTTCTGACAATATATCAAGTTTTCAAGCGACATTAAATTTCCGGTGCGATCTGCTGCTGTCTCAATGTAAACATTCGGATTATTTTCTAAAAATACGTTGCTTTTTTTCCACCCAGGGACGTTATTGTTATTTTTGTCTAGCAATGTAATACCAACATAAGAATCGCCTGGATTCTGTCTAAGGTGACATAACGCCTCTATGAACCCACCCGGACCCTCTGCTAGATGAAACGATTTACAATTAACAGGAAGACACTTAACCAAATCAAATAGCCCACACATTTCAATCATCTTGAAATACGAGCGTGAGAGCGGCTTGGTCTTACATACGGACATTTTCGTGTTTGATATTTGGGTGTGAATATACTCGTATGGGTTCGTATATTTTTTGAATCTATCCCAGTCGTCTTGCCGATTGTCAATTTCCGTTTTAATATCTGTGAGATATATTGCCAGCGTCTTGTTTATCGTTGGCAATACATTTTCCTTAGCAATAACCTTTATCGAAATGGAGCTATATAAATTTGTGTTATATGATACATTTGGTAATAAAAAATAACTCATAGGTGATACATAATATATAGTTCATCATTTAGATTGTTTACGGCAATAATATTCTCTTTATTTCTTTGTCGAACTAGTAGAAGTGTTCAATTTTAACCGCGTGGTTTTCTTTTTTGGTTTACTTGGCACAGCCTTCTTGCTCGTATCCGCGTTGCCTGTATCCGCGTTGCCTGTATCCGCGTCCCCTGTGGTAGAAGCTTCCTCTACGAACTCCTCTTCTTTAATTACATCGTCGGGTGGCTCCGCCATTTCATCCTCCAGGGTCTGAGATAGTAAATCTCTGGAAACGTTTTCGGCGTTAACATTGTGTGTCTTCTTATATACGAAATATCTATTGAGGAATGATATTTTGCGCTGTTCCGTGCTCATATTGGGTGCCAACCCATAATTGTGCTTTTTCTTTCGCTTCACTTCGGTAGTCATCGTATCAAATAGTTCTTTGAACATTCCGCTTCCAGACGGTATTCCCATCGCCTTAGCCTCGTTATTGGCGACGAGTGTGAATCCGTAATTCTCAAGCAACCGTGTCAAGTAGTTATAGTTGACGAGATATTCGCGAAATTTCTTATTGATTGACTCTTGATACACGTCTATCGCATAGCCAAGACAGCTGCTATTGTCCGAAAAGTCCGTTCTTTCATACTCTTTTGTGATTTCCCATATTTTATCACCCTCCACCATAATGACGTCGCTCTCCCCCTTTTGTTTGTCTGAAAGCAATCTAAATATGGAATTTCCATCATAGCTGGTTCCTATGAAATAACCACCAACCTTCGTAACCTCGCTGACGTTTCGCAGGAAACTATGAAGCGTGAGCTGTGACTCGAACATATAGTGAATGGCAAACTGAATAGATGTTATGTCGAACCCATCTTTGCCCAGCCCATATACATTATACAGTCCTTTTCCCATGTCCTTCGCCTCCTTCGCGCCTTTACCAAATACCGCGTTGGTAATCTTCTTGCCTTGGTCGGTTATTATTCCCTCGGTGTTACGAATATTAACAGATGAATTTCCGTTTACAAATATTCCCTTTGCCATTCGCTTGTTATTTTTTCGCTCCGTTAGGTATCTGGCGCAGACACCATCCTTTCTATTGCTAATGTTATCCGCCGCAATGTCAATACCGAATACGAAATTAAGTTTGGCTATTTTCCATTTAGGAATATCACCACCCTTACCTACCGCCAAGTCAATCATGTTATTGCCCGGTTTTGATACCTTTGTAATTAGCATATTTTTCACGTAAAGATTATGGAAGTTGCGCAGCTCCTTGGTGCGACTTGCTCCGCTCACCTTATTATAGTATACGTCGTCGTCCTCCGCCACATAACTATCAAGACCAGAAGTAATTATTGTATCGCTAACTGGATAATGAATACTGTGCCAATTGTTATTAGCAACACGATAATCATTACCGTAGTTGCTTCCACCGTTCCGCAGCTCCTCCGTCTTATCGTATCTAACCCTAAGAGGAGTCCACTTCCAGTGCTTGTCGCCGTCCATCACATAGCTAAACTCCACAATCATATTATCCTCTATCGTTTCTCCCACTTCAGTTAGCATTACTTTTTTACCATTGTTTCCGTCTTTAAGCATAATGTTACAAATTCCCGCGTCGTCGTCACTAGGCGACGACGGAAAGAACTGCATCGGTCGATAGTCGTTGCTGTTATATTCGGTGTATGTGGGAATTTCGTCGTCGATTACATTTTGACACGGATTGATATATCCGTGCATCTTCTCGTCGAATCCCACCCGGAGAATTAGCGTCTTATATTGAACTATTTGGCTGTTCACATTCGTGTCCACGCCAGATTTAAATAAATTGCCCACGACTTCCTCACCAGAGGGTAACGTCTTTATAGATACCAAAAAGTCAATCGTGTTATATTTTGGCGGCTTCCACTTGAATGAATGCCCCCATGATTTTTTAAACGCCTTGTCGGCCGCCTTATCATTGCTATTATCGGCCCCAACCGCAAATAGAGCAGGCGTGAATATGAGCCCATCTGTCTCATATTCGTATAGTCCCGGATTGTTTATTATTTCGCCACATTGCTTGAATATCGAAGCATTCTCTGTTCCAAGTCTAAAGACTTTCGTTTCGATGCGAACTGGGGTTCCATCGGTCGCGCTCACCGGAATTGGCTTGATACTATTAATTATATGGGTAAGCAGCAGTAGACGATAGTTGTTCCTATCTTTTTCCATAGACATTTCGATGGGTGCGAATGGCAGACTTCGCCTATCCTCCCCACTCAAGTAGTATATATCGAACGCAGCATACAAGTTAATATAAATCCCGCTCTTATTATGCAAAATATGTTCACCGTCGATTAACGTGCCAACAAGGTCTTTATCTTGTGTAATAGAGCCTGTGAATTGGACGTTCATATTCGTGTCAATCATGTATATTTTGCGGTTCCTTCCAATATACAGTAGCTTGCGCTCACCATCTGCCTTATCAGTTACAGTATAGTTATCGTTGATATTCGGAACTGTAGAATCCTCGGATAGTGGCGCAATATTCTCTAGCTGTAGCGTAAAGGAGGATGGACCCGCAAAATTACGATTCTTTACATAATGACGCCCCTTCTTCTCGTGTCCCAATAACTCCATATAGTCGTTTATAACGGTATTCTGCTCTGTATAAGATACGGGATAGTTGGTTGACTGAAGGCCTGCCATCACTAATTTAATAACCTTTCTAATTGCGGCGCCAAGCGTTTCCGTATCGTTGTAATTTGTTCCCGGACCGACTCTAGTATTGTCAACCTCAATCTCAATCTCATACGTCTGCGATGATTCGGTTACGCCCGAGTTTGTAAAACGGTATTCGGGGACAAATTGCCTTCCCTCTTTCCTCGAAGAGCGAACTATACTGATGTCTACTTTTACCGGATATTCATTGTGTTTAAGCGTTGTTCTGTTTAATAAACGGAAGGTTTTTTTGCTATCCTTCCACTTATCAATTATACTTCGCACAATTCCCGCACCCTGATGAAATTTCTTCTCTATCTGGGCTGAGACTCTGAAGTTGTAATCGTCAAAATCCAATGGGTAAACCGGGTTATTGTCGTCATCGCGCATAAATGATTTCTGCTCAAACGTACAATACGCCGAACCCGTCTGATCTACAATCGAGTCCGAACTACAATATTTTGATATATTGCCCATACCGCTTATCTCCGAGCGTATGTTGGATATTTTAGATACGCCCGTCTTGGGGTCAATGTATTCACAATTAATTCTCAGAAAATCGCTGGGGGTTGTAGCAGTGAAGTTGGACGACAATAAGTTGCGGACGACATTTGTATAATCTATGTAGCTTATATTGCTACCCTTTGTCCCAAAGCGAACCTCTAGCTCAAGAGTGCCATCATTTGTGTTGCGACCCATTTTATTTTCTAAATAGAGATTTATTAACTCATCAAATTTTACTTTTGTTTGAGTTCTCTCCGACATTATATATATTACTATAATAATTTATACTTTTAAAATCAATTTTAAATATGTTATAGCTGGCTTTGTATTGACTGATATAAATCCTTCTTATTTAATTTAGTCCCAGTGCTATTAATAATGGCCAGATTTAGTTTCTTACAGATATCCTGTAAATCACTTACCGTATAGCCACTAATCGCATTAATGGGTTTTGTCGCATTTGTTATCTGATAATACGATGACACAATTTTCTCATAGTAAGAAGGGACATCCTCATTATAAACACCATTATTATCTCCGTGAATGATTACCCCTCGCTCGCCGCCCACATTAAAATCGAAATCATAGAAAACCCGCTCTTTCACCATACACACCGAAACCCCATAGGCCAGACACAGCGCCTTCAACCCCTTCACTGTTATTTTTTTCTCGTTTAACAGTTCGTTCTCAATCTCAATGCGTTTCAGCTTATTTTCTTTTAACAGTTCTTTTTTTTCCGCGAGAATCTCTATAGTTCGGATTTTCATATCTTTCTCGGTTCTAAATATGTGGTTAATATTCTGCTGATACCAGTCTTCGCCCATATAGATTATGTAAAAACACCAGAACAACGAGTCCTGTTGTCTAGGATAAAAAATATCTGGTTGTTTCTTCGCGATTTTAAATTTATTTTCGCAGTTTGATTTAAACTTTGATTTAAACTTTGATTTAAACTTTGATTTATTTAACGATTTCTTATCAATGTTAAACGTCTGTTTAATATTGGAATGCCTAATTATGTTTTCGGATGTTAGCATATATTTGTTAAGGTCGTTAAATAAATCATCGAATGTTTTCTTTCTACACGTCATATGTATTAGATAATTATGTTGTTATTATCTTTATTATCTTTAAAAAATGTATTTTGTATGCGGTCTTTTTCATTTTCAATCTCGTTTAATTGGGTCTCCTGTTCGTTCACATACGATATATATTTGTCCAGCTTATCAATGATACTGTTATCTAACTCTGTTAGATTTATAAAGGTTCCGTTATTATTTTCATTTAATAGTATATCAGATTCCTTGAATATTCTCAAGATTTCAATCTGATGATAAACAGGCATTTTTTCAATCCGACCCTTCAAGGTCTGTAGCATCTTAGTCGACGACATAATATCTACACTATATTAATATTTAATTAGTATTTATATAGTATTTATTTGTTGAACACCAGTTTTTTGTTTTTTTTCTTTAATCCTATATTATCCGAGACGTTGCTATCAATAAGCTCGGCAATGATTGAGATATACTTGTCGTTCAGCTCAAATCTCTGTCCGATTACTCTTACCTTTATTTTACGTCCTGCGGTTACATTACCGAACTTATTCATCGCCGCGTGGTGATCTCTGGCTACAAATATAACGACCGGACTCGGCATATCATCGGTTTCTGCTCTAATTCCCGCCTTCGTAATATTCTTGGCGACGCATGTAATGTGCATACCCTCCACCGGAAGACATATCATACATTCAAACACGATGTCAAATACTATATTGTTGCTGCTAACAACCCCACAAGAATATGTCATAATGCGCGTTGATTTCTCCTTGACAAATCCCTCGGCAATACATTTGCCCTCAATTTCGCTGGCAATGATAGACTCGAGCGTTTCCCTTATATTTTTACCAACATTGTGAATTGGGACTGAAACCTTTTTAGTTATCATAGAGTTGTGGAATATATCTACTATAACGTTCTTTTTGTATTTCTTTACTTTCTTAGCAACAACTTCTGCGGGTGGGTTCATATCCTCCACTTCCGCTTCCTCCGCTTCCGCTTCCTCCGCTTCCTCCGCTTCCTCTTCCTCCGCTTCCGCTTCCTCCGCTTCTGCTTCCTCCGCTTCCTCGGTATTTGGTATAGCGGTTGCGTCAATGACTTGCTCTAATTGTATTTCTTCCAATTCATCTCCTATTTTAATTTTATTGTCGGTGTTTTTAGTTTCATCACCATTCGCCATATTATATTAGATAGACATATTTTTAAATAACAATCAATTTTTATTGGAATTCTTCTTTTGTTTATCGAACTTCTGCTTTATAATATATTCCAGTGGATTCAAAAACCATATTTTGCCATTGGTATTATTCTTACTATATATTCTAAAATACATCTCTAATAAAATACAAATCTGAATCGCATTGAAATTGTTTGAATTTAACTTTTTAATTCCATAGCTGTTCTTTTCGAGAATATTCTTGAAAAGGTTATAATCCTCGTCACCTATTATTTTTTTAAATAATGCTACCACATACTTCTTCGGTTTCTGTTGGCAACGATACCCCTTCACTCTAGTATTATTATTATCCTTTATCTTAAACTCGTTGGTTTCACTCTTATCGTCATACGACATAAATCCAAAGTGATCGTTTATTTGGGTTTTAACGCTTTTTACAGACGCTGTTATCTCGTTCTCCATTTTACCTTTGTCGCTAGGTAACCCCTTTATCCATTCTCCATTGTTTAATTTATACAGCTCGCGAATGCCTTTATTATTCAAGTAATAACCAGAAATTTTATCATTTTTAATAATTTGGTTCTCTAAATATGTCTGTATCTTTTTATGGAACTCGTTCATTTCCAAATTCTTGTTCCTTTCAATATAGTTAAGTAGAGATAGCGTATCCTCGAAATCCATTTTATCAATTATATGTCCCACCACCGCATCGTCAATATCGCTGTTTTCAAATTTTTCAGATTGTTTCAATTCGTGTATAACAGGTCCCGCGAGAGCATACCAGTCTTTCTCACCCGAGTTAACAACGCGCGTATCCATTACCAAGATATATTTTTTATTCATATCGTCAATTATTTCGTCGTCGGTTTGTTTAACGTCCTCCTCCTGCGTATTTGTAAGGTCAATCTTGATTGCCGGGCGTTTGTATTCAATAGGCGCCGAGCGCTCGTATACCGATATCTTTTCATTTTTAATCTCCAATGGTTGAAATAGATACAGGTCGCCTATGTTTATTAAGTTGCCTATCCTGTTATATTTATCGGTTATATACTCGCTCTTATCCTCAATCATTTGGTTTAACGCAGCAAAAATCTGAATTAACGGATAGTCGCGGACCTGATTAATTTCGGTAATCATTTCGCTCTTCTTATAGAAGAAACGATTCTTCATCAATAATCTTACGCGCTTAATAATCCGGTCCGTATTAACATTAATGAATTCCTTACGATACGACCCCAAATTTGTGTTGTTGTCTAGTAATTTATACCCTTTGTCTTTTGTTTTACAAGAATACATACATTTATCCATATAATCACATATCGCAGTCAGTGGTTTATCGCCCACCTGGTATTCGATGCTTTCCTTTTTACTCGAAAGATTTTGCTTTACTATTTTTTCCACTCCATTTTCCTTCATACTCTCTATAGAAAAGTTCATCTGTTCTGAGTTTAACAGACAATCAACCGCGATTGTTTTAATAACGCGTGACACACGCCCCATAGTAACTGCTTTAGCTTCGGCCACACGATACACATACAAATCTGCGGCCTCTTCGTCACTATCCTTAATTAATGTCCCGTGTAAATATATCTCTACGTTCCTATCGATAAAATCCAGATTCTTATGACTACACGTCCTCACTGCTCTTCCTATAATCTGTTCTATGCGATTCATATTATACCATGGTTCTACCACGTGAACCTGACGGATAAATTTGAAATCGAGCCCTTCCGCCCCTGCGAGCGATATGAGAACGACCTTAACCTTTTCTCCGTTTACATTATCTAAACTAGTTACCGACTTAAGGTCCGCCACATTATCCGGCGAGATTGACTTATCGCCTGTAATCATTACGTATTTTGCCGAATTAAATTCATCACCTTCCACTTCTGATTTTGGTTTCAAGGTGGCCGCATCGATGGGGTCGGTAGGGGGCGTCTCGAACAGCGATTTCCCGCCGCTGGCCCGCGTGAGACCCAGCTCTTCGAGCGCGAGGGCGATTGGAATAATTCCACCATCTATATATTGCGAATATATCAATACCACACCCGTTGATTTCATTACACTTTCACAAATGCTCTTTATTTTACCACTATATTTTCCAATTTCACTACGTGAAAATATCCTACCATAGTCTCTCATAGCATCATCTTTATATTTAAAACTGTGGCGGATTTTATTTGTCTGTTTGTGGGACATGACGCGGTTGAGCCCCTCCTTGCCGACGATTCCTGATATGTTCTTTGCGCTACTATCGTCGTCCAACCTTTTATTGGGATAGACCATAATAAGAGACTCTAGCGGTTTCAGTAACATTTGATATCCAAACCTCTCCATATTATCGAATGTTGGGAGTCGCATTTCGGCTTCCTCGGACATCACAACTTCTTCTCTTCGCGCGGCGTCGTCCGGTGTCGGTAATTGCGATTCTTCTAATTCATCCCCTATCTTGATTTTATTTACAGCATCCTCCTCCTCTTCGGCATCCTCCTCCTCTTTGGCATCCTCCTCTTCGACGGCATCCTCCTCTTTGGCATCCTCTTCGACGGCATCCTCTTCGGCATCCTCTTTGGCATCCTCCTCTTCGACGGCATCCTCCTCTTCGGCATCCTCTTCGACGGCATCATCCTCTTCGACGGCTCCTCCCATTTGTGGCATATCATCGCCTTTTGTTTCTTCCACTCCCTCGGGTTCGTCGGGTATTTTCACGTCAGGCCCGTCTTTG
>Ga0209630_10000342_pt1 | contig 53573 bp, 32 predicted proteins | sample COG_01_FD_184745 | JGI IMG/M metagenome (GOLD analysis project Ga0209630, IMG submission 184745) | Pelagic Microbial community sample from North Sea - COGITO 998_met_01 (SPAdes) (version 2) | ecosystem: Environmental > Aquatic > Marine > Neritic zone/Coastal water | place: Helgoland, sampling...
TTCTTCTTCTCTCGCGCTAAACTCGTCTTCCTCTGAATCGCTAAAGTTGATTTCGTCGGCAAAGATGCGGTTAATGTTTTCTTCGTCTTCATTTTCGTCGTTTTTGTCGTCGACTTCTTCTTCTTCATCGTCGACTTTGAAACGGACGAAGACGAGCGTCTCGGAATCGTCGTCGTTTCCTTTGCGTTTTCCTTCGTCGTCTTCGTTTCCTTTTCCTCGAGAAGAAGAAGACGTTTCTTACTCGTATTACGCATCATCATCGTCTCAAAAAGCGCGCGATACTAAAAGAGAGTTGTTGTTGTGTTGTTGTGTTGTTGTTTTAACGGTGATGCGCGCGTGAGAGAGAAACGCGCGCAGTAAACGCGTCAGATGTGTGATGTGGCAGCCCCTCTTTTTTGCCTGTTTTTTTTTGCACTTAATAAGCGACCCCCACTGTGCTTTGTACTGCGCTGGCAGCGACGGAGTCGTAGAGAGCGCGCGACGGAGCAGAGCACGAGTAGGAGTAGTACAACAAATAAAAAGCGCGCAACGCTGGGAACAAAAGCGAGCGCGTGACGTAGGAGTAGGAGTCGTGTTACGACGTGAGTGTTATGTAGTTTGGCGGCGTTTTCTCTCTTTCTTTCCGCGGAGTATATCTCTAGTATTTCTCGTGTAATGCTTTCGATTATTAGAGCACGCCGGATTGAACGATCACGACGTCTTTCTTCGGCCTATCGCCTCTCCCGGTTTGAGTGCTCTCTACTTTTTTGACGACGTCGAAACCTTCCAACACGTTTCCAAAGACGACGTGTTTCCCCGTCAACCACGGCGTCGCGGCGGTGGTTAAAAAAAACTGCGAACCGTTCGTGTTCGGTCCGGCGTTGGCCATGGCTAAAACGCCAGGCCCGGTGAACGGGATTTTGAAATTCTCGTCCGCGAAGTTTCTGCCGTAGATGGAATACCCGCCGGTTCCGTTCGCGCGTTCGAAATCGCCGCCTTGGAGCATAAAGTTCGGTATCACGCGGTGGAAAATGGAGTTTTGGTACCCGAACCCTTTCGAGTTTGCGCACAACTCTCGAAAGTTCGCCACGGTTTTCGGAACGTCTTCGCCGAATAATCCAATGACGATTCGTCCGGCGTTTTCACCCCCGATGGAGACGTCGAAGTAAACTTTTTCTGTGACCTTATATTCGCACAGGTTCGGGAATGCGGACGCGACGTCTTTCGAATATCCTTCGCACAGTTGTTGTTGCTGCTTCGCAGGCGCTTCATCCGGAATCGTTTTCATCATCATCTCTTCCTCTTCCCCCGCCAAGGTTTCGTTCGCGCTGCTTAAAAAGAAACTGGAAAAAGCAGCGGCTGAAATCGTCGTCGTCATCATGTTCCGTCTCGTGTTGCTTCTTTTTCTCCTCGCATCGCTCTCGATAAAGGTGTCGCGTATATCTTCTTTGTCTTCTTCTTTGTCTTCTTTCACTTCTTCCCTACTCTCGCTGTTCTCGAGCGACGCCTTCGTCATCGTCGGCCTCCTCCCGTTCCGAAAACTTCGAGTCGTAGGTGTTGGAGGTATCATCGTCCGCATTCTCGCGGAAGTGGAGGAGGAAATCATTTCTGTCTGTCCGGTATTCTCCGCGTTGTGTTTCTCGCAAAAAGGTAAAATATGACGTATCCAAAATGTCTCCAATTTATCCATTACGTTTGCGCGCATTAAAACATACACAACGAGGACGATACTACCATGGTTTTTACCACCACCACGACGAAAATGCCATCTCTGTCTGCCGTTTCTGCGAGTTCGTTTTCATCGTTCTCATCGTCGTCGTCGTCCGAGCTTCAGAAGCGGATAAAGAAGAAGAAGACGAACGTCTCGCGAGGACGACGAGGAGGCGCTCGAGGATCACGAGGAGGACGTTTTCATCGGACGACGAAAGCGGAAAGCAACACCAACAACGGCGACGACTCCGTCAAAATCGAGAGGGAAGGGTTAGAACGACGGGAACCGAGGAGAAGAGGTCCGAGGAGGAAGATCGCGCGAGTGGTCGTCAACAAAGAGGAAGAAGAAGAAGACAAAGAAGAAGACAAAGAAGCTTCGAAGCGTTTGGTGAGAGAAGAAGGAAAGACAAATACGAAGACTACAAAGAATACGAAGAAGAAGACATCGATGACGATGACGGAACGATGGCAAAAAGACCCACTCTCGGCGTTGATTTCCATCCCTCGAATCGCGCTCGGGGCGGCGGAAGAATTAATCGTCGAGAAAGGCGGGAACCCGTCCGACGTGTTGGAGGAAATCGGGAGGAACGTGCCGCGATTGGTATCGTCGTCACCGTTTAGTAATAGTAGTAATAATACTAACGACGGCGACGACGATACCGAGAGTGTTGAGAACATTTTGAGAGATTTAGAAAGAGAGATGGAACGGTTGGAGAGGAAAGGTGCGGACGCGGCGAGACCGATGAGAGAGGCGTTGGTGAAACCGAACTTGGATGAAGAGACGTACGAGAGGTATTTCGCGTACCCTTCATCAAAAGGCGAAGGGGAGGAGGACGACGAAGACGAAGACGAAGACGAGGACGAGGAGGGAGGATTTTACGACGCGAGTAAAGATACCGGGAGCGACGAAGAGGTGGCAAAAGCGGCGAGTGATATCGCGGATGCGTTGAGTGGGATGGATTTAGCGGATTTGTACGCGGAAAAGAAAGAGGAAAAGGGAAGGAGCAAAAGCGAGGAGGGAGAACGAGGAAGGCGGTTGAACGTAATCGCTGAAAGTAACTCGAGAAAGGCAGAGAAGGACGGCGTGTCACCAGAAGCGGTGGAGTATACCATCGAGGAGAACTTATCGAACGTCGTGATGGAAACAGCGACGGTGTCTTCGACGAGACGAAGAGTAGTATCGAGCGCTACCTCTTCTTCAGCGACACCTGCGACGACGATTGAAATCTCAAACAAGTACTATTCTTCCGCCGCGATATCACCGGAAGAACGAAAGGAAGAGAAAAAAGAAAAGACAACGGTGGTTAGCACCAAAGATACGAGTAGTTACGTACAAAAATTCAACGGTAAATGGAAACGAGACGATCAACTGGACGAATCGAAACTGATGGATTTATTCGAGATGAACCGGTTGTTCCGAGCGGCGAATAGCGCCTTGACGCAGTTGGATGTAGGAGCGACCACTTCAAATTTCTCGCTCAAAGCTTCGTACGGAATCATCTCCGTCAACGAATCGTACGCTTACGATTCGGAAGTGCGCCAAAACAGACGAGATGCGAGATCGGGAGCTCAATTCGGACGAGCGACGTTAGACGCCCAATCGGAATCGATAACGCTCGAGTCGCGATGGACTGAACCTCTCGAAGGAAACATGACGGAAACGTTCGAAGTTGATGAGAATAACCGCCTCGTGCGCAAAGCGAAGGTGACCCTCCTCAACACCAACAAAACCTGGGAAGGCGTTTACGAATACAAGCGCGTGTAATATATGCACATACTAAATCTAAACTAAAGGTAATCCTGGACAAACGTACGCCTTTTCCGGACACTCCACGCGTACCGTCACGTCCACGCAAAACAAAGTCTCCACCCCTTTCCCATCCTTCAACTCGTACCTGTATCTATACTTCCCGCTCGGCGTGTACCACGGCACTTTCGCGCGTCGTCCCGAAACCGTCTGCCTCCCGTGGCCTCCAATCGGGCAGTCCTCCGTCCACTCGCACAACGCGACGGACTCTTTTATCCCTTGATGATTTTGCATCTCCACTTCCTCTTCCTCGTTATCATCATTATTATCACTATTACGAGTACGACGACTACGACTAAACCAACTCTGTCGGATCATCTTCCCGGACGTATATTCCACATCGCTTTCCAAGGTAAACTTCGTCGCCCCGGAGTGGCCGGTTCTCCCTGCGAACGACCCGGGAGATGCCACCGCGTTCAAGACTCGGATTTTTGACGGACTCGTCACGTTGCACAGTTGGAACGAGGAATCCCAGGACTCGTGCTTGTGCTCTTTGTTTTCCCAAACGAGTGGTCGTCTTCCTAGTGGTTTCGTAAACACAGGTGATGGTTTTTCTTGCGTCGCGTTCCCCAACGTGAATGAGAAGAGCAGGAGTACGAGTCGTGTCAGCAAAGACATCGAAGGAAGAAAGGAACCCCAACGACAGAAAGAGCGCATGAGTAGTATTGTTTTTAAGCGCGTGCGACTCCTTTAAACTTTGAAATGCTCTCTTTTTGTCGCGACTGTTTTACGCGCGAACTTTGGAGCACATTCCAACGCTTGATAAAATTTGACCCGAATACAGGCTACCTGTACGAATAAACAATCTTAGAACAATCTTAGGCGAATATAACAATAACAATCTTAGAAACATATGTATTACAACGCACAGATAAGAGTCTTCCTACAAAGCGACGGCTTCCAAGTCGAACAAAGAGGACCCGACGATTTTACACTTCCTCATCTGTCCTGGCTCTAACTTTTGCCCTCCATTTTCAGCTTCTGAAATGAACACGACGGGGTCGATATCCGGCGCTTCTAAAGCGGTTCTGCCGACCCAGGCGTCCATGTCCTCGTCGAAGTTGTCGACGAGGACGTCCAAGGTTTGACCGACGCGAGATTGGGCGAAACTTTCGGATATTTCTTGTTGTTGCGCGACGAGTTGGTCCCGGCGCAAGGCGCGGAGATCGTCTTTGACTTGGTCCGGGTACTCCGCCGCCGGCGTGCCGTCTTCTTCGGAGTAGGCGAACGCGCCTAATCGTTCAAATTTGAAGTCGCGGCAAAATTGCATCAACTCTTCGTGTTCTTCCTCGGTTTCGCCCGGGAAACCAGATATGAACGTCGTGCGTAAGGCTAAACCGGGAATTCGATCTCGGAGTTTATATAACAAGTCTTCCGCGTGCTGGCGAGGCGGTCGGTTCATTCGGAGTAAACTCAAATTGGTGATGTGTTGGAGAGGAATGTCGATGTATTTACACACCTGCGGGACGTCCGCGATGGCGGTGATTAACTCGTCCGAGAAGTAACTCGGGTACGCGTATAAAATCCGAATCCATTCGATGCCGTCGACTTCGGCTAACGTTTCCAAAAGCTCGGCTAACCCTCGACCGTCTTGCGCTCGCAAATCCATCCCCCACTGGTTGGTATCTTCCGCGATTAAACACAACTCTTTCGCTCCGAGCTGGCCTAACGCTTTCGCCTCGTCCACGATGGGCTCAAATTTTTTCGATCGAAATTTACCTCTAAACGACGGAATCGCGCAAAACGTGCACTTATGATCGCACCCTTCGGCGACTCGCAAATACGCCGAGTGTTTCGGCGTAATCCGCACTCGATCAATCTCCAAACGAAACGGCGGCGAGTTTCCACCGACCAACGTCTTCTTTTTCGGCAACACCAAATCGTCGTTCGTGATTATGTTTTTACTACTGGTGCTCGTCGCAGAAGCGCCGATTCTGCTTTGCGACGCGGGATCGAACGGACTCACGATAGTATTTTTGCGTTCCCGCAAACTCTCCTCCACGAGGTCCGGCAACATCCCGTAATTCTCAAACCCGACGATTAAATCCGCCTCCGGTAACTCCTTCTGTAAATCCTCGCCGTACCTCTGCGCCAGACATCCAGTCACGACGATTTTCTTCTTCCCGCCTTTGCTCAGTTTCGACGCTTCCAATATCGCCTCCACCGATTCGCTCTTCGCGTCGTCGATAAACCCGCACGAGTTTATGATGATAGCATCCGCCTCCTCGTGGTTCGTCGTGATGTCGTACCCGTTCTTTTGCATGTCCCCGAGCATAACTTCCGCGTCGACGACGTTTTTCGGGCACCCTAAGCCTACCAAGGACACTTTCAAGTTTTTCTTTTCTGTTGCGATTCCTGTTGGATTGGACGTGGCGGCGACTTTCACGGAATCAAAATTGGAATCGAAACGATTCTTATTTCTTTGCAAGTTTCCGCTGCTTTTTTTAATCACTTTTCCTCCTCCTCGTTCGCTCGCACCACTGGTACACCGCGTGGTGGTGGTGTTGGTCGTTTTGGCGACGGCAGTAGAGATCATCATATCGTTTTTAATAATACGTAAGAAGAGTACACGCAACAAAAACACCTACAAGTGGTCTATAGGTTAACGAACAATGGAGCTTTTTTTTTCGAAGACTGGTTCGTTTGGACAGTGGACAGTTCTCGAGGCAAAAAGAGCAAAAAAAGAAGAAAAATAAAAAAGGCGTTTCTCTTCATTAAAAAGAAGATATAGAACTTTTCCTTCTCTCTCTCTCGTCGGATTTAGCGCTCTCTCATTGAGGTGAGCTTTTAAGGCGAGGCGAAGAAGACGGAAGACACGTGTAGAAGTTCCGCAAGAGCGCGCGTTTTTTGCGCTTTGCTTTCTCAAAGAAGCTTTACTGCAGCAGATGAAGCTGAAGATTATTTTTACTCTGGTGATTTTTGTGTTTAAAATACTCGTCCTGGTCTCGCTTTTTTAAGAGTAAAGGTGTTTGAGTTTGTTGCGACGAGATATTCGTGAACCACGCGCGATGTTTTCTTCTTCTTCTTGGTCTTCCGCGAGGTGGTCACCGTTTCCGTCGTCGTCGTTCGCGATGAGTAGTCCGTCTTTCTCGGCCGCGATGCGGAAAAATTTCATCGTGAAAGCGAGGAACAGACGGTTTTGGTTTTTCCTGGAGACGATCTGTCCGATACTGTTCGTGGTGTTGATGGTCGTGCCTTCGGTTTTAATCCAGGAGAAGACGGTTCAATCGCAATTTTTCATATCGAGACCTTTGGCAAACGTCGCCTGGGGGATGACGAGAGGGTTTGAAAGCATGGACGGAGGTAAATATAGAATCGCGTATTCGCCGAGCGAAAACGAGGAGGTTAGAAAAGTCGCGATGAAAGCGGCGCGGCGACTGGTGTGCGAGAATCAACCGATTACGTTTGGCGCGGTGGTTTCGGTAAACGCGAAATACGCTTTGAAATCAAACAGTCCCGAAGAAGGGATGAGCGCGATACCGAACTTGATCGAAGATATTAATAATTTGACGAGATCAAGTGCGAGTGCTTCAATAGTAGATGTTTTGAGGGACGTTATTCCAAAGACGTTTTCTGAACGGGAGGGCGGGAAAGACGTGCCATTTCTCGCGTGCGACGATGCATCCGCTGAGGCGCTTTTGTTTCCCGTATCGTCCGCGCGGAAAGCGGAGGCTTTAGCGATGGATCCGGAGAATAAGATATTGATGGTTGTAAATTTGATCATGGATGATGGCAAAGATATTCGCTACGAGATTCGCGCGAACCAAACTTCCGGGATTGCCTCCGGAAAGACGATATTGTCCGGAGCCTCGAGCGCCCAGAATAATAAAAATCGAAATTCGCCCTTTGCGCACCCGTTTCAAAAGTGGGTCAACGGCGTCAACTACGAGTGGACGAAATATTACGCGTATGCGAACGTACAAAGCGCGTTCAATCGAGCGTTTTTTGAGTATTTTGCGGAAAGAGAAGGGATTTTGAATGCTACCGCGCGCAACCTCACGTCGATCAATATTAAAGCGTCCGCGTTCCCAGAGCACGATACGAACATCGCCGCGACAATTTCGAGCGCCTTCTTCTCCTTAGCGTTCGTCTTTGCCTTCGCCGTTCCACTTTCCAGCATTGCAAAGTCGACTGCCTATGAAAGCGTAAATAACCTTCGTTTACATCAAGAACTGCTCGGTTGTTCTAAATCTACGTATTGGTTGTCTTGGTTTATGGCGCATTACGCGCCGTTGTTCTTAGTCTCGGGGTTCATATCTTTAGTTGGCAAACGCGCGTTCGTATCTATCGACGCGTCTATTGTGTTCGGATTTTTCATCGTATGGTCTGCGCAACTCGTCGCGTTTGGTTTATTCGTCTCCGCCTCGGTTGGATATTTGTTGCAAAAACTCGCGAGAGAGGATGGGACGTCTAGGTCGAACAACAGCTCCTCGACGGCGTCCGTCGCGTCTCTGGTGAGCGTGTTCGTGTACGTCGTCACGTGGGTTTCGGGCGTTACAGCGACGACAAAGCATCCAGATGGAAGTGTTAGTTGGCTTTACGCATGTTTTCTCTCCCCGGCGAGCGCGTTGCACGTGTTTGGCGAAATTGTGAGCGCGTGCGAGAGACACGGCAGCTCGATGTCGTGGAAGACGTTCGCCGACGACGATATGTACCACGGCGTCACCGCGAGAGGCGTGTATTTTGTCGCGCTCGTAAATTGGATGGTGTTTGCAATCTTTTTGCGCGCGTTTTTCATACGCGGAGGGTGTCAAAATGTGAGATCAAAATACGTTCTGATGACAAGCGATAACGCCGCGAGTGACGATGCCATTCGAGCGACGAACGTGACAAAACGCATTTTAAGAAACGTTAATTTTCGCGCGAAGAAATCCAGCGTCTGCGCATTACTCGGACACAACGGTGCCGGAAAAACCACTTTAGTGTCCGTGTTAGTTGGTCTTGAGTCTATAAACGAGCAAACAAAAATTGAAACGTCCGGTGAAGTTGGTTTTTGCCCGCAGTTTGACTTTTTGTGGCCGCAACTCACCGTTCGCGAACACTTGCGGTTGCGATTGGCGTTTTCCTCGAAAAGTCGGAGAACAAGGAATAACGACGAAGAAGAGGAGAATATTCCCTCCTCTGAACCGATTCTCATCCAGACGCTCGCCTCCAAACTCGCCATCTCGAATAAGCTCGACGAACAAATCTCCACGCTTTCTGGCGGACAAAAAAGGAAAGTTTCGCTTTTGTTGTCGCTTTTGAACTCCTCGATTGCTATTCTCGATGAACCGACGGCATCGATGGATCCAGTCTCCAAACGTTTGGCGTGGAAGTTGATCTCGGAGTTTACGAAATCAGATTCTGCAAATAGCGTTGTTTTAGCCACGCATCACATGGACGAAGTTGAGGCGTTAGCGGACGATTTGGTCATCTTGCATAACGGCCAATCCGTGATTGAAAGCGTTTCGGTGGAAGAGATGAAAAAAATGCACGGCGGTGGTGGAGATGAACCGTCGCTGGAAAAGGCGTTTCTTAATTTCATCGCAAAAGCTAAAGAAGAGGAAGGCGAGGAGGATGATATCATCTTACCTTTGGAAGAGGTAGGAGTAGCGGCGGCAACCAGCGGAGACATCGACAACAACGACGACGAGAAGACTACGAAAACGAGGAGAGCTTTGCGACAAGTTCAGGCAATTTTACGCGCGCGATATTTAGTCTGGAAGCGTCAGCCGTTGTTTGCGCTATTTGCCATCGTTAGCTGCGCGATATTTTTCACCATCGGCCTTTCGTTGGCAAAATCCGGTTCGTCGGCGAATGGTTCATCTGCGCTAAGTTCGAGCGAATACGCCGAAGAGATGACGCCGTCAACATTTCTCGGAAAGAGCAAACCCTTGTTTACCATATCTGAATCGTCTCGTCCGTCGCGTCAGCGACAAATGGCATCGCTTCCTATGACTTTCTATGCTGCCGTTCGAACGACGCCGCGCTCGGTCACAAAACAGTACGAGTGTCAAAGAAATTCTTTCCTCTTGCCTGTATGCGGCAATATTTCGGCGTGTGCCGAAAATTTTGAGTGCACGAGTGAAATGAACATCGAAAGCACCATCGATTACGAATTGATGAGACAGGCTGAATTTACCGCGACGCGTTCATGCGGATCGCAAAAATTTCCTTCTCCGTGCGCGTTTTACTACCTCGACTCGACGACGAATACGATGACCATCGCTACCTCACCCACCGCGTACCACGCGATTCCATCTGCGTTGGGCTTACTCGACGAGTCTATTTTTGCGAGCGCGTTCAGAGAGAAAGGTCTGACCTTGACAGCAATGAACGATCCGTTACCTTTGAGTGAAAGTGAATCTGTGTCCTCGAACGCGTTTTCGCACCAGTCCATGTCCTCTACGTTCGTGGCAATGTGCGCAGTCCTTGGATTAAGTATAGCGTCGGCTATACTCACACCAACGCTCGTTCGAGAGAGGACTTTAGGATTTAAGCACGCGCTCCTATGTGCGGGACTGTCGAATAAAGTGTATTGGCTCGGAACGGCGACCTTTGATTTCATTTCGAAGACGTTTCCCGCTTTGCTACTTTCGTTCATCATGTGCCTCGCTTTACGCGAAGAGGAAATAGACGTTTCTTCCACAAGATACGCAGAAACATTGCTTTTTGCATCCATCGCGTTTGCGTTTCAAACGACGCCGATTGCGTACTTATCGTCGTTGTTTTTCTCTGACGACGTGTCTTCTTTTGCCACGCAAGCGGCCAGTTCCTTCTCTGTTGCGGTATTGTCTTTTATCGCGTCTGTCGTGTTGGATGGTCTGGCGTTAGCCGGAGAAGATGTTTCCGTGGTGTGGGATGTTGTTTCTGTTATCTTTTGCGCGTCGCCGCAATACAGTTTCGCTCGCATATTTTACAACCTTTCTCGACGAGAACACGCCATCCCTCGATTCGAGGAGAAGCGCGAAGGAGAGGAAGAAGAAGAAGAAGGTGTCGGTTTCTCGATATTGCTTCCGGATACGAAAACGTTCCTGGAATGGGAAAATAGCGGAAGAGAGTTCTTATTGATGTTTGTTTTCGGTCTCTTCTATTGGTTTGTTTTCGTTGCGTTGGAATGGCGAACCGCGAAACGCATCGAAAACGCTTTTGAAAAAGATACGAGAGAAGATGAATGCGATACGAACGACGGAGCGTTGACTGTGATGAAATTAAAAAAGCAGTATCGCAAAGACCAAGCGCCGTCGGTCGATTCTATATCGTTCAAGGTTTCCGCGAAAGAGGCGTTCGCGTTGTGTGGCGTCAACGGAGCCGGCAAGACGACCTCGTTCGCTATGCTCTCTGGCTTACTATCGAAAACGAACGGCTACGTTCGATGGGCGAGCGCGACTACGTCTTTTGGCTATTGCGCTCAAACAAACGGCGTGGAAGATTTTCTCACGCCACTCGAACATCTCGATTTGTTCGCTTCCGTCGTCACGTCTGCAACAACTTCTTCCTCCTCTTCTTCTCCTTCGCTGTGGTGTGAACGTTTTCAATCGCTACAAAAGCACAAAACCGTGCTCGCGAAAAACTTGAGCGGCGGTGCGAAGCGAGAACTGTGCGTTGCAATCGCCCTTTCCGTCGCCGAAGCTGCGAAACAAACGGTCTCTCCCTCTCATCATCCATCGTTAGTTTTACTTGACGAGCCTACTGCGGGCGTGGACCCGTATGCGAAAACAAAGCTTTGGAAGGCTGTGGAAAACGTTATGAACTCCAATCAAGGCGCCGCGGTCGTCATCACTTCCCACGATGTCTTCGAATGCGAAAAAGTCTGCGCCTCCGTCGGGTTACTCCGCGACGGCAAGTTCCTACTTTGCGGCAACACCTCCGACATCAAAAAAGAGTTTTCCAACGATGCGTTTGCGTCATCCTCGTTAGAAGACGTCTTCATCGCCGTTGTCGAACGGGAAGAAGCATTGGAAGCGTTTTCTCAATCCAATGATGATAACTAAGATATAATCTCTCTCTCTCTCTCTACCACCATCGCAACGCGCTCTTCGCTCCGAGTCCGTCTCGTCTCGAATTCATATCTTGCGCCACGCCTTCACATCCGTCTTCAGCGCTCAACCAAAACCCGCCGATATTATCGTGGTGCAAATAGAATCGATGATGCAACGTAAATGCAGCCGGCCCGTATTTCGTCTTAAAATTCGCCACGCCTTCGCTCTCCAACGCGTCTCCGTCTCTCCATTTTCTCTGTTGATCTGAAAGCCACCCGCTGTACTCCTCGATTTCCTCTTTCGTCCAACCTTCGTCGTCGTCCTCGTTCGCCAACGAGAGTTGAATCATCATCCCAGATTTCTCTCCAAACGTGGAGACTTTTCTCACCTCTCGCCCGTGAAAGATGGATTCGTTATCCGCGAACGCGCTCTGCTCGTATCCATCCATCATATACATCCGCGAAACGTTCGATTCTTGGACGACGACGTTTCCATCATCTGTTTCTCCAAAATTCCTCGCTTTCGTCTCCAGCCTCTCCCTAAACTTCCTCGTAAAACTTAATCCAAACTTCATGCCTCCGCAAAAGTTAAACGTCGTCGCCGGATGGCTTTCGCAATCCAACATAAATTGCGCCCAGTTTCCGTTATATCTTTCGTTCCGTTCCGTAGAATCCACTAAAAAAGACGGCATCATCATCAACTCTTCTTCTTCTTCTTCTTCTCGTTGTTGATTTTGGATGGCTCTCGGAGACGTCACTCTTTGTCTTCCTGCGTTCCTTTGTCTTCGGGTTTCGGCTTTTAGGTGATGACGAGTTGATGTTGTTAATTGCGCGCGCATTTTGGATAAAATCGTATCGAAATTGTGCCGTCGTCGTTTCCCTTAAAAAATAAGCGTAACAACAAAGTGCGCGCGTTTGATCGAACGCACACGCGCGACGCGACGCGCTGATTCAACACGCCATCCTTCGAAAGTTCAACGACCGAAATGGATATCGAGAAACTCAGGAAAAAGTTGGGGACTTTGAACGACGACGACCAGTCGTGGCGAAAGATAAAACGAAAACCCAACAGGCGGCGAACAACGGGAACGACGGGAACGAGGAAAGACGAAGAAGAGAAACGAGTGGAGAAAATACAAACGACGCTAAAACTGAAACACCCGTGGAATAAAATCGAGGACGTGGAAGAGGTGAACGTGTACATCGTTTTCAAAGAGAAGATGAAAGTGATCTCGTTCGCGAGCGAAGAAACGAGGAAGAGTTGGAAAAGTTTCGAAGACGAAGAGGTGGAGGAGGAGGAAGAGGAAAAGGTCAAGACGACGAAGAAGAAGAGGCCGCCGGCGCTGGTAAAAGTGATCGCGAGTAAACTCGAGACAAAAAGGTCGTCCACTCAAAAGAAGAAGAAGAAAAGCGATCAACAACAACGTTCGGGGGCGAATGTTTTCATCGTCTCCGGGAGTCAACCGGTCGTCAACGAGTACGATTTAGAGCGCTTGGGCATGACGACGACCGCGTTCGCTCGCGGAGCGGAAAGAATAGAAGAAGAAGAACAAGAACAAGAACAAGAACAAGAGCAGTGAGAAGAGAAAAAACACGTCTAGGACGATTTAAAGATCAGTAAATGGGGACGATGATGATCGAGAGAGAGAAGAGCAATACTCGATCCATCCCCTCCATCCAAGATTTTCCTCCGTGTATTTTTTACTCGCTATATGAACTCCTCTTTTTTCTCTCGTTTTGGCTCTTTTTACAAGGGCAGCTGCCAGGTCAAAAATGACTTCATTCGATATCATATCAACACACACACACACCTGCACGAATACAAAATGTTTTCTTTGACTACTTCTACCGTTGCTTCCGCGAAAATCACCTCCAAGGTACGCGAATGCGTTATTATTTTCGTTTCTTTCGGTTCGCGTGGGTATCCTCGACGGCGATTTCGAACACCAATCGCGCGCTTTAAGTACAATCCCAATCGTCTCGTTTTTAAGCCAAGACGGCAAAAAAGATGATTTTTGCGCGGATGATGAGAAGAGTATTTTGATGCGAGCTTTGATATGCGACGTCGCGAACGGAAATGCGGCGTCGCATTCGCGCGCATAAATACTTCTCGCGCGCGAGGTTCGCGCGTTTGATGGGAGATTTCGTCGTCGAAACATCGCGTTTCGCGGAGGAAAAGCGCCGTTTTTGAATTTGTCATCGATATACAGTCACAAAGCGGACCTCTTTCTCGTTATCTCTGATTTCGATCAGAGAAATTCTATTATTTCGATGATGATGATGCTGACACGTATGTTCTCTCTCTTTCGTCTTTACGCGATAACTTTAAACAGGTGAACTTCAAGACTTCCAAAAGAGTCGCCACCAAGGCTCGCGCCGGGTTCTCCGTCAACGCCGCTGCGGTACGTTTTTCTTCCTCCATCTCTTGTTTTGGATAGAGTTCACAAAAGACTCCAAAGTGACTCCATACTGACTTTCATCAACGCGTTCTCTCTCCTTTCTTCTTCCTTTTATAAACAGTCTGGCGACACTCTCGACAAGGTTAGAGGTATCATCTCCGAGCAGCTCGGCACCGACCTCGACGCCGTCGCCGCGGATTCCAAGTTTGTCGACTTGGGCGCCGATTCTTTGGACACCGTCGAAATCATGATGGCGTTGGAAGAGCAATTCGAAATCACGCTCGACGAAGAAGGGGCCGAGAAGATTGGCACCGTCCAAGAAGCCGCCGACATGATCCAAACGCAAATCGACGCGTAAATTTAATTCGTCGTTTTAATAATTACAAAACGGTTGATAAATTTAGCGAGAGAGAGAGAGGGAGAGAGAGAGAAGAGAGAGAGAGAGAGAGAGAGAGAGAGAGAGAGACTGCGAGAGATGATGAAATCGAGGCGAAGAGAAAAAGACTCGCCGGACGGATGGCGGCGCGCTCTCTCTTTCTCTTTCTTTTCGAACTAACACTTAGATTTATGGGGGGAAATGTGCATACTAAACTCACTCACACATCAGAGAGCGAGGTTGATATGTATTTTAATATATATAAATAGCCATTTATATTCACACGGAACACGTAAAGTACACCTTTTCAGAGCAACTCTTCTTCTTCATTGTTTCACCGCGTAAAAGTCACGTAAAAAATCTACAACACAATAAACACAACGAACGCTCTTCTGCGAGGACGAACGATATAAGTCACGAGACACATGTCATCCTCCCCTAAATCCCTCGACTCATCCTCTGCCCTCGAGCTCCTCTTCTCTCCCGGCGACAAGAGGAAAGGACGAAAGCGCAAAATCCTTCTCAAATCGATCGAAAAGACGGTCCAGATTTCAATCTCGTTCCTGGTCGCCTTGCTTTGTTTTTACGGGATTTACCGGGCGATCGACGACACGCACCCGGAGACGCTGGCGAAAATACCAAAGTTTGGAAGTAGTGGAGGAGGAGGAGGAGGACATTTTCTTCATCATCGTCATGATGATGATGAAGTCCCGATGAGTAGTGGTAGTAGTGGTAGAAAGAGATTTAGTGGCAAAAGCAGCAGGCTGGTGGACTCTCTGGCGAACGACCTGTCGCGAGCGAAGACGGCTTTGACGGACGCGAAAATACACGAACGCGCGATCGAGGTGGAGTTGATGGAAACGAGAGCGCGAGAACGATCGATATATCAGGAAGCGGAGACGTTGAAATCGAAATTGATTGGCGCGACGAGAGACCAAGTCGAGGACGTCGTCGAGGACGTGGACGAGTTGTTGAGAGATTGGGAGTTTGAGTTGGGGGATCCGGTGGAGATGGAACACGCGAGCCCACCGCCGAGCGAGGCGATGGTGAAGCACGAGGAGGCGAAAGAGGAAGGGATGGGGAAGAAGGTGAAGGTTGGGGAAAAGGCGTCGGAGTTGACGGCGGCGGAGCGAGAGCAGCAGAGTAAGACCGGTGCCGGTAGTAGCGGAAGTAGTAGCGATAGGAGTAGGAGTAGTACTAGCAGTGGTGATAGTAGTAGTAGTAGAAGTGGTGGTGGTAGTAGTAGTAGCAGCAGCAGCAATAATAATGTTCTCGCTGATGACGCATCGTTAGGGACGTGCGAAGCGCACGAGCACACGGAGTATTGGGGAGCCGTCGTCCTCAACGGCGATAATCATAAAACCGAAGATGCCGGTAAGTGTTGCGACGCGTGTCGAAATCTCAACAGAGCCAGTGGGAATAGATGTAACGTGTGGGTGTACAATCCAAACTCGAAAGCGTGCTGGTTGAAGTTTGAGAAAAACATCAAGGAGATGAAACCGGCGAACTCTGGAGCGGGGGTTCCGTGGGTCGCCGGGAAGTTTACGGACTTGAAGCCGCCGAAACCGCCGCAGCATCCACCGGCAACCGGGAAAAGGTACGAAGATATGCCACGGTGTTTACACGGCGTCATGACGTCCAGTGGTAACGCGTACATGAATTGGCAGTCGAGAATCATGTATCAGACGTGGCAAAACCACGCCTCGCAACCTGGATCCATCATGAAAGCCTTCACGAGAGTGTTACACAAAGGTCGCGACGACGAGTTAATGGTTGAAATACCGACCATGCGTTTTGAGCCCATTCAAACGCACTGCGACAGTTGGTGCGATTATCCCGTAGCCGATCGGTCCAGTGCCATCGCGCGATGGTCGCAAACCTCTGACTCGGAAACGTGTTCGCACATCGTCATGCTCGAAACCGATCACGTCATCGTGAAATCGCCGCCGGAGTCCATCTTACTCCCACCCGGCCAAGCGTACGGTTTCGAGTTCACGTACATCAACGTTAACCATCCAACCATGCGCTCACACTTTTCAGAAGAGTACGGCGATAAATCCAAAGGAATTATTCCTCGAACTGGAAATTCACCGACCGTTATCACCGCCGAGGATTTACGAAAAGTGGCTCCGAAATGGGCTGAATTCGTCGCGCGCACGGAACAACCGGAAAACGTCAAGAAATCCTTGGGATGGTTGCGAGACATGTACGCGTACGATCTCGCCGCGTTCGTTTCCGGCATCAAGCACACTTTTTACGGCGCCGGCAAACCCGAATCCATCATGGCTCAACCTCCGGCGGATGAAGAACTCGGCGGCGCGTTCATCTTACATTACACCTGGGGCCCAGAAATCTACGACGTAGACGGAACAACTATGCTTTGGAAATTCGACAAACGAGCCTACGGTGGCGGTCAATACCAACGAGGTCCGTATAAACTCGTCAAACTGGAAGATCCCCCTCCGTGGAAAGAAGGCTTAAAATTGCAAACGTTCTTCGCTCCTCGAGCGATATCCGAAAACAAACACGCCTTGATCGCCATGTTGATTACCGAGATTAACGCCGCCATCGATAAGTTACCGAGAGTGCCAAAAGGCCACGACTCCTTGGAAGAGGCGCAAATGTGGGCCTCGAATTAAAGACGAACTCAACGCGTCGTGTGAAGCAGTAGCGGAAGGAATCGAGGAAAGATTTTTTTAATACTACATCAGACTCTTTTAGCATGCAGCAGATTCTTCATAAAAAGCGCTCCTCACACAACTATTTATTTAAAAGAAGACAAGAATAAACCGCGAAAGCGGGAACACGTCTCCCACTTCTTTTGGATTCAAAATGCCTCGTCCTCCTCCCTCGCCACGTTTACCTTCTTCCTACTTCGCCTCCGTCCCTCCCGAGAAGAAACGAATCAGTCGCGCGCTCCTCCGATCTGCGTTTTTTCTTTCGATGATTTTCTTCGTTCTGAACCGATTCGAGACATCGAAACCTTTAGATTTGATGTCCATCGCACAGCGAGAAGAGACGAGTTTACCGGAAGAAATCGTCGACGATGAAGGGATGACGCACACTATTGGTGGTGGTGGTGGTGGTGATGCAGGAGGAGAAGAGGATGAAGATGGCAAAGGAGGGGAGTTTAATTTGAAAGATTCCATCGTCCCTTTGAACAGCGATTCGACGTATTGCAACGGGGCGCCCGGCGCGTGGTTCGCCAGAGCGGAGTGGAGCACGAAGAGGAGGTTGATGCGCGAAGGAGGAATAGGAGCGCAAAAGAAAAGTGGTGGTTATGGCGCGAAAGTTTGGGACGCGGAAGCGAATAAGTTTTGTTCGTCTCCCGTCGCGACGCGGAGACGACGGTCGTTGCTCGGATTTAGCGACGAGCAGTGCTCGCAAACGTGCAGGAGCGTTGAGAGGGACCACAAGGAGTTGTTGAGTGAAAGAAAGAGACAAGCTCGAGAGGATTTGCTCGATTGCTTGACGTCGGACGCTGGGTGTAAGAAAGTGTTTTCGAGTAAAAAGGAGAGGTGGGAAAATATGGCGAAATTTGCGTTCGCGTTACCGTCGGTGAAGATGTTGACGGAGTATAAGCCGAAGTGTTTTACGGTGAGTAAAGCGAGAGTGTGTTCGAACATGAGAGGGAATAAAGAAACGCCGAACGGGTGGAGCGTGAAATATTTCGATTACTTGAAACCGAGATACGATGTGAAATACAAAGAATTAGGCACTTGCGCAATGGTTGGAAATTCGCCGCACGTCTATCGAGACGGCTTAACGGATGAAAATAGCAAAAGCATCGACAAACACGACAGCGTTTGGAGATTTAACTTACGCTCGGGGTTAGCGAACGATACGAACGTACACAAGAAGTACGGAGTTCGGAAGCCACTGGGGAAAAAGACGCGATTTAGAATGTTCAACAGCATACGAGGACGACAACTCTCGAGAGGTATAAACGTGGACGAGAAGATCCTTCGATCGAAACGTAATTTACGAGAAGAATGGTGGTTTTGGTATTCCACGAGCACGAGTTATTTTCACAACATAAAGAAACGGTTTCAATACGTCCAGACGAGGGTTTTAAGTCCCTCGAGCGTGAATTATATTGTGGATTGTTACATGCAAATGCGGAGAGATTTACTGGATATTGGAGCGCTCGAAGAGGAAGGCCACGCGAATAACAAAAAGCTCATGATGAAGTGTCCGACGTCGTTATCCAGTGGAATCCACTTAGCTTTTATGAGTCAGCACTTGTGTTCGCAAATGGATATGTTTGGAATGTCTTACCACCCGAAACAGGCGGCGAAGGCGGGCTATAGCGGCCACGCGTGGTCTATTGACGTGCGCATGTTTCGATTGATGCACGTCGTCGGTCTCGTGAACGTTTGTACCACGGATAAAAGCTTAGAATAGGAGATGATTTTTTACGCAGCGCATTTAGAAGTCTAGCCGTTTTAGAATAGGAGTAGTAGTAGTAGTAGTAGTAGTAGTAGTGTACAAATACATAAGTACGGTAGAGCTAACCCGCGTTTGAAAACGCCGTCCATTCGTCGCGACCGCGAAAGTCTCTCCGCGTCAGGGTGGTGCTAATAAAAAAGAGGCTATATAAACAAATACATAAAGAAGGAACTTACTGCAGCAAAAACAGAATCAAGATAATCAGCGCAGTAAAGACGGTGATTGCTAAACACACCATCTTATTCCTCGCACTCTTTTGACTCTTATCCGCCTTTGTCAACTCCTTCTGCGCCTCTTTCGTTCTCACCGCCGTACTCACGATATTCGCCTCGATATCGTCAATCATGTTCCCTTGCTCGTTTACCAACACCGCTAAATCTTGGAAAATCTCATTCACTTCGCCAATTTGTTGCTGAATCTCCGCGATGCCTCTCTCTCGTTCCTCGATTAACTGATCGTTAAATCGCATGTCGATTTCCACCGCGGTCATCTCCTTCTGCCCTTGGCTTTTATGTTCCATCAGCAAAGGCGCGTGTTGTTGCTCCTCGTCTACCATTTGCCCGCCTTGGTAAAACTGTCCACCTCGTTCGCCACTCATGGCCACGTCCGCGGCGGCGCTATTGTTGTTGTTCTTCCCTCCAGTCGCTCCGTACCCTTTCTTTTTACTCTTCGCCGCTTCGTTGCCAATCTCCTTTTGCGGTAAAAACGTGCTCTCTCTCTCCGCGCACGCCCTTTGCGCTCTCTGAAAATCCTTCAACGTCGCGTGTAAATCCTTCACCAACTTTTTATGCCTCTCCGCTAAACTTTCCGCGTCGTCCTCGTCCTCGCCCGCTTCGTACTCGTACTCTTGATCTTGCTCCTCGTGCACCAAATCCGTCACCAATCTCGCCAACTTTTTCACCAACACCGAACTCTCTTTCGCCATTTGACCTATCGATTCTCTGAGTTTGTGCAGTTTCGCTCTTTGGTCCTTCGTATCTCGCGCCGTTCCCAGTTGGTCCACGAGTCGTTTAAACGTCGAGACGTTCGTTTGGAGTTGGAAAATGAGCGATTGGACGCGGTTCGCGTGGGTGGAAATCGCCTCGCGTAAGATTCCACTTTTATTCGCATCGTTATCATTCTCGCCGTCGTTCGTCAGGCGAGTGTACGACATTAGTAGTAGTAGTAGTATTTATCCCCTTCGTATTCTTCTTCCAAAAGGAGTGTGCTTTCTCTCTCGCTCTTCCTTTTAGTAAACTTTTGTGTGTCTCCTCGCGCTGTTTTTGATGAATTCTGAAGGGACGGACGATTCAAACGAAGGAGAAAAAAGGAGTCAAAATGCGTTTAGGGTATATCTCATGGTGCTCTTTTAAAAAGGTTTTTACTTTACAACCTCCTCCTCTTCGCCTTCAGGCGCTCCTTCGGGCGCTCGTTCTTCTCCGTCGTCGTCGTCTTCTTCCTCGTCTTCTCCGTCGTCGTCGTCTTGGTCGTCGTCGTCTGGAGGGACAAATCCGAGCTCTTGGCAGACGGTCATTAAAAAATCTAAAACCTTCGTGAAGAAGTGCGCGAGGTGCTTCGTGCTAAACTCCATCTCGTCTTTCAACATTTCCTCGATTCGCTCGACCGGGAGGATGCCAAAATTGACCGGGGTGTACGAACACATCGTGCTCACTTGGTCGGGGAATATGGAGACGTTGAGCGGGTCTTCGCCGGTGATGGCGTGAGTTTTCGGGTCCGCGCCGGCTTCGATGGTGAACGCGAATCCGGTGAGGACGTGTTTGAACTCGTGCTTGTTGTTTTGGTCTTCGCCGAGTTTTCGCCAGCGAAGACCGGAGATGGATTCGAATTGCGGCGGGCCGAAGCTATTCCTGGCGTCAGTCGATGTCAGAGCGACTTTTAAATCGTCGCGAAGTTTTCGGTTGGCTTTTTGAACGGCGAGCATGTCCGTGCCTTTTTGGACGAGCTCTTCTTGCAATTTGAAAATCTCAACTTTCATGTTCCCTTTTTCTTCGGCGAGTTCGTGCGTGCGACCGGCTTCTTTTTGGAAGAAATCTCGGTCTCTTCGTAAATCCGATATTAAAGTCTCCTGCGCCCTTTGTTTCTCCTTCATCGCCTCTTGCATCTTCGTCGCCGCCATGGCGACTTCGTCCACTTTTTTCTTTTTCAAATCGTCGTATTTTCTTTGCAAAGACTCGTACCGTTCTTGCAACATTAGAAATTTTCGACTCTCGGCTCGATCGAACGCTTGCTCCGTTTTCCGTTGCTGGTGCTTGTTTCTGTCTAAAGCCATTTGCGCTTGTTGCATGCCTTGGTGGTAATCATCATCCTCGTCGTAGTTTTGGGTTTTCCTCGGTCGGCCCACGCCTCTCTTCCCCGGCGCCGGTTGTTTCTTTACTTTTTGCGAGGAAGACGGACGTCCTCGTTTTCTATCGTTTCCTTCGTCGTCGCTGCCTTTCGTGTTGTACTTATTGAACGCTTCCCCGTCGTTGTTATAATCGTCGGAATCGTACTCGTCCTCCTCGTCCGAGTAGTACCGCTTGTGCTGCGCTCCTCCTCTACCGCCGCCGCCCAACGCTTTCCGAGCGTTCCCCGCCGCCTCTCGCATGCTCTTATACTTGTTCGAATGGTCCGCTTTCCGCCACCCAACCGGGCGACCTCTTTTCTTCTTTACCACTGGTTGTTCTTGTTGTTGTTGTTGTTGATCCGTCGTCGTCACTAATGTCTTCGTCGCGACGTCTCCTCCTCCTCCTCCTCCTCCTGGGGTGGGCAATTTCCCAGCCGAAGACGGGGTGGATTTCTTCGACGGCGTCGCTGGATTTCTCGCGGCGTTATTATTGCTCAAACTTTCCGTGACCATCTTTTGCGTCGCCTGTTTTTGTTGTTGTTGTTGTTGTTGTTCGCGTTTCATAAAGAGAGAGAGAGAGAGAGAAAAGTGGTGAGCACACGTAAACGCAAATCATTCAAACGGGGACAGTAGTACTAGGACGAAAGAAAAGTTTGAAATGCATCATCATCATCGCGCGAGGAGAAGAGAAAAGCGAGAACAAAAAGAAGAAAACAAAACGCACGGTCCACCCGGGAACTTGATCCGTCCCGGCGTAGTCGATTTTCCCGTCCATCGCGCACGCGCGTTTCGGGCGTCCTCCTTCGACGCCCACCATCTCAGTAGTAGTAGTAGTAGTGCGTACTAATTTTATATAATGTATGATTTTTTTTGGAGAGCGAACGAACCTTTTTCAACGGCTTTTTTCTGCCTCTGCCTTTTTTGCGAGTTTATTATTATTAGGAAGAGATCAAAAAAGCTGCTTTTTTGCCCAAAATTTTTTGCCCAAAAAAATTGCACAAAAATTCTCTCTGGATCTCTCTTAATACTAGAGATATTTTTCTATCACGCGCGCGCATAAATACACACACGCGGAAGAAAGTTGTTCTCGCGTTTTATTATTGCCGTTGTTGTTAAATAGCGTTTTCGCGCAAATTCCTTCTTCTCTTCTTCTTCTCTTTCTCTTCGTCTCTTTCTTTTGCCTGCGAGAGAAAAGGTGAAAGAAGCGAGTGAGAAGAGAGAGACGATCTCGTCGAGAGGTCGTTACGAGCGACAAAGAGAGAGCGAGAGAAAGCATCTCATCATGTCGCGCCGGAGGAGGACGACTCGCTCGCGCGAAGAAGAAGAAGAAAGAGCAGACGAGGACGAGGACGGGACGACGACGAACTCGGAGTCGTCGTCTCGGGGCGATGATGATCCGACGACGACGACGACGAGAAGAGGCGGAGACGATGTCGACGAGATGTTGTTGAACCACAACAACAACAACAACAACAACAACGCGTACGACGTCGGGGAGGAAGAAGAAGACGAAGAGGAGGAATTAGGATATAACAGATTTGGATCGGTCGCCGCAGGTGGTGGTGGTCGAGGTAGAAGAGGACGTCCGCCGTTAAGGCGGAATACGAGCGATTCCGAGGAAGAGCTTCGTCGTCAACAACAGCAACAACGGGGACGGGGACACGCGCCCTCGAGCGAAGACGACGACGACGAAGAACTTTCCCGAAGCGATAACGATACGCAAATGTCCGTGGATTCTGATACCGAGGGGAGAGGTGGACTGGTTGATAGTGCGTATAATAACGATTTGAACGCGAACACTCGTCGCCGCGCGAGAGAAACGCATAAGAATTACGTGGACGCGCAGTTGGCCAACGCCGCCGCCGCCGGCGAAACAGAAAGAGCGCAAAGGAGGAGTCAGCGTTTACAACAACAAGGTTGGCGGGGCGCTTCCGGTGGTGGTAGTGGTGGTGCTGACTCTTTGTCCCCGTCGTCTTCCTCTTCGGAGGAAGACGAAGGCGAGGAAATTTTACCAACTCAGCTCGAACCGGGCGTTTTCCCGTTGGATGAATTCAACTCGGTTGTCTTGGCGCATAACTCGTATCGGTACATGCGAAATTACCAAGGGTACTATCCGACGAAGATGTTGCCGTGCTTGAAATACATCAACGAAAACTACTTGTGTCTTTACGAGTCCAACGACAAAGAACGCGAGAAAATTCGACCAGAGGAGGTGGAAGCGTTTAGAAAATTTCTCTCGCAAGGCATCCTCGTGAGTAATTTCCACACCGTATTGGAAGAGCTTAAAGCTTCGGCGTGGCCTAGCGACTCCTTGTTGTTTCAATACAACTGCTTAGAAATGTGCTGCGAAGTTGCCGTCATAGCCTCGCAAGCGCTAAATCAGTTTTGCATCGATCGCATCTTAATGGAGGCGTGCATCGATAAAGGGGACGATAACGTATTTAGTATGCCGCATAAACCAAACGAAAGTTCTGAGAACAATAGCCGAACCGTAGGTCTTAGCGTCAATGATGGCGAAGATCTCGAAGAACTAGCGCGCGCGTGCGAGATTGAAGAATTAACCGCCATTTTGAGCGCGTTAGCGTTAGGTATGAAATCTTCGTGCGCATTTTACGAGAGATATCGGACGCACAAAGTTCCATCTTTTTCTGATTATAGAACTGATAATGAACTATCGTGGAAAGAGACTGAGGAAGGGAAAACGAGTCATCACAAAGATAGCATCGCGTTCCCAGTCAGGGTTGAAGTACCGGTTGCCACGAAAGGACGACGGAGAGCAGAGAGGGCAAAGATGGACAGGGAGCGAGAGAAAGAAGAAGAAGGAAACGAAAACGTGATGACGAAAGAGATTGTCGTGAAAGCGTGGCCGGCGCATGTCGTCGAAACTTTTGGTCAGCAAGGCGGTTGGACCTGGTTGTTGAGACTTTTGGAAGCTCGAGGTGCGGTGTTTGATAACAAGCGCGATGCATTTACGAGCGGCGAGATGGCTAAAAATTTGATGCCGCCTCGCCTCATGGAGTCTGCCTGCGCGGCTCTGGCCGCAGCGACGGACGTTTTGAACGAGTCGAACGCCAAGATACTAGTCGATACGTTTTTATACTCCGCCTCAAAGGTTACGGAAGCGTTGCACGCGTTGAAAATTGAAAGCGCAAATGAGACGACGAACAAGAAGTCCAAGAAAGGCTCTGCTGCCGCTGAGAATAACAACAATAGCGAGAACAGCGATGTGGCAAAACGGCGAGAAGATGCGATAAAATTTGCATCTATTCTATCGCACGCGTTCATAACTGCACAATTTCGCGATGGCGAGACTATTTCGACACGATCAGTTGAAGGCAAGAGTGTGTTTGTTGAGTTACAAAGAGCAATTATCGTCGCCTCGTTGGGCGTGTCTACGTTCGCCTCGCAACTCGCGGCTCTGAAGGAAATCAAAATAGCGCTGGATATGGTCGATGCGTTCGTTGAGACCGGTATTCAATGGCTCGCTGAAAACGAAATTCTGGAGCACATTCTGCGTCCTACGTATCTTCATCACAGGCAGTACGTCGAACACGTTCGCGACGTCTTGGCGAAGTTAGCGCAACATCCCAATGTCTTAAAACGCGAACATCTCGAACTCATTTGGAACGTTGGTTTCACCGCAGACTCGCATCAAGACGTTAGCATAAACGTCTGTGATATGCTCGGTCAATTAGCGCCGGTTTTATCTGACGAGCACTTAGATTTTGTTTTGACTCGATTCAAAACTTTGGCAGTGAGCGGAAGTTTGGACGGGAAGACGTTGGACACTCTGAAATCGATTGTTACAAACCGAGCGGTTTCGGAAACCTTTGCGAATACTATCTTGGAGCTTCTTTTCGAAGCTTCGTGTGCGAATGAAACGCGGGCGGTATTTTATCTCGGCGCAGAAGTCGATGAGGATGCCAATCCGGAGTACGCATTTCTCTTTGCGTTTTACAAATTTACAGAAAGAGGAGCTGCTGTCCTTGACGTGATGACTTGGATAGACAAGCTCTTGACGCACATAGCGTCTTTCACAAAAGAGGACGGCGGAATGAGTTATAATAGCAACAGCAACAATAGCGCGGTTTCTGTAACGAATACCGATCGATTGGTGGTATCTGCGCGCCTTCTACGGTACATGTTTGATTCGAACAACGACTTTACCACGAGCGACGAGATCCCGGCGAAAGCGGACTCATTAGACAGCACAAGAAACGTAACTGAAATGTGCGTATCTGCGCTCGAGCACTCCAAAGCATTAGATGCACAATATGCGGCGTCCACCGCTGTGCGTGATGATTTTGCTTGGGAAGATGCTCGAATCTTACGATCACAACGAAGAGCGGAAGAGGTGGTGACGTTTTTGCACAACTTCTATGATGCGGCGCAAAGAACGTTGCAGCTCAAGAGCGGAGTTGCACTCAGATTGTGGGACGCTCTCACCGACACAAAAGTTCAAGAAACAGATGCGAAGAGAAACGTGTGGATGACGAAACTTGTTGACTATTGTTCACCAGACGCGATATCAGCGATTCTAGTCGAAAGATTGTTGAAGACGAACGTCGAGACGCAGTGCGACGATAGTTTGTGGGAGGTTTTTTACCCATTCTTTGTCGCAAACGCGATGCACGAAAAATTGATCGAACCAATTGGAAGGTTTAAAGGTGATGGCTTGTGCAGTTTTAGTAGTGAAGAAGATGTGGACGATGACATATACGATGAGATTGGACGAGAGAAAGAACCAAAAGGAGTTAAGTGCAGACGCTTTCAGGAGAAAAGGCAATACCGCTTCGTGAACGAACCCACGGTGGAAGATAAAAATTCAGACTCCAAAAATGGATTGGCTTATTTTTTTGCGATTATCACCGAGTGCCCGAATATTTCGAGCGCGTGTCTTAATACAGCGACAATGAGGCTAATTCGGACGTATCTGAACTCGAACGCGGAAAAAGTGTTTCTTGAGATTTGTGCAAAGAAATTAACGAAAACGTGCGGCCCGGATTTTCAAAGCATAGAAACGCTGAACGAAAGGGATCGATTGAAATGCGCGCGGTTACTCCGCGTGTTGGACGAAGTTCTCGATCGTACGCCCTCGAGTAGTGCCAGCGGTGGCAACGACATTAACGCAGAGTCCATTATTCCGCACGGGAGATCGTTTCGAGGCGATCCGATGTCTATTACCATTTCCATAGGTAATTCTGGGCGGTATCGCGGGGGCGAGAACAACGCCCGCGCCATCTCAACGCACTCGAACGAAACTGTGGAAGACTTTTTGAACAACTTTGCGAGTGCTAATGGTGTTGCGCGGGATTCTTTTAAAGCTATTTGTAACGGGAAGCTCCTGGCGACGGAGACGAGAGAAGGACGGGCGCGCTTGCTTTCGGATTTGAACCTCCCTAATGGGACGGGGTGCGTCCAAGTCATTCCCTCAACTTCAAAAGTCCAAACCGATCGCAACAAGGTGGTGCAAGAGCTTGGCAATACCAAAGAGCTTCCTCGAGTGATGTTATCGAAACAGCCGATGATTTATGAAGTACTCTTTGCGTTATCACGATCGCAATCAGAATTAACGACGGCGAGTCATGGCCCTGATGGCGGTGGCGGGGTTTCGAAAATGGACATCGACACCGCCGATCTCGAAGAGGAGTGTGAAACAGTGCGACGCGCCGCGCGGAAATTACTCGCATCGCTACCAACTGACAAGACTGTTTATGATGAAGTTCTCGGCGCTATCAGCAGCAAAGATTCTGGTACCTCGCTTGGAAAGGTTTTGCACAGTACATTTAGGGGTTCCTTCGCAAAAGTCGCGTACGTTTTAGAAACCGTGGACGCGCTGACGGATTCAATCTTTGCATCTGACGCCGCTGAAGAGCGGAGCAAAAGCTACGCGAGATCGTTTCCAAATGTTGCACCGGTGCTTTTGGATATTCTCGATGATGCTTCCGGCGGAACGACGACAAAAGACGGCAGTAAAGATTCTGAGATCCGGCGTTCGATTTGCGCATCGGTGGTGAGATTGCTCAAACCTTTCACTCTGGATAAGAACAGTGATACTGCGACGATGACTTTGGTAGGAAAGAAGCACGATTTGGTTGAACCGGTAAAATCCATGCACGTGAGTAGTGATACTTCCAACGAGTGCACGATTGAAGGCGTGACGCTTCCGAAAGATGCGCTTCGGGACTTTGCGGTGGCTGCAACCTCGCGCGTTTTGCGCTGCGCGGCCGCTTTTTCAAAATCAAGTGTTCGATCCGAAATCCACATCGCGTATGAATCGATTCAGTTGGCTATGGAGTTTAACAGGATGGCAACATTGAGATGTACTGACTTATCTCAAGCTTCCGTTTTTGCGGAGTTGCAACCAAAAGATGTCTTGGATGCGGTCTTTGGATCCATTTTCTGTGGTACCGCGGACGCCGCCTTTCGGGAGGTGCTCATCAAGACGTTTCTTTTTAACCAAAAAGAATTTTATGCGATTATCAACGGAAGTGGCGTGGATCAAAGCGAAGAAGATAAGGAGAACGAACAGACCGATAATGGTAATAAAAGTCGCGCGCAAGTTCCTCTGTCTATCATCACCGCCATTCAAGATCGACTCGATATCGCCGAAGAAAACGTAGAAACTTCCTTGGAATATTTCAAAGTGCGAAAGATATTTGCTTTGCACATGCCTTCTAAAGAAGGTAACCCGCATATTCTGCAGTTCCTCGAGAGCGCATTTAAGCGCGATGTGGAATGGGTCGTTCAACTCGCGATGGATCCTAGAAGTGCGGCTTCAAATAACGCCTCGGAGACGATCCAAGCCTCAACGACGCAGCGATTGGAGACGATGGCTTACTTTGCAGCGGCTGTGGAGACAATCAGCGTGGAAGACGCCGTGCGCTTAACAAAAGCGATCCTTCTGCGCGGTCTATTTCCAGAACTAGAAACTGTATGCAGAAGTCTGTGTAGTAGACGTTCTGATCCCGATCAAGAAATGATGGAAACTTTACTCTTAAGCCAAGATTCGCTCCAGATGCTCGCCGCGGGGAAACGAGAATTGTCGACGAAGTTTACCGCGCTCTTCGGGGATCAAGATCGACGCCCGCACGCGTTCTCAGTTTTATCTTCTGTGTGCAAAAAGAGCGCCGATGCTTTGTCCTTAACGCTGAGTTCTTTGTACAGATTACACTTGTTTGACCAAATGGACGAAGAGAACAGAGAAGCCTGCGATTTGTTGCAATTTGAAATGGAAGAGCTGGATGCACTCGAGAACATAGAGTGGGACGTCGAACCAACCGCCGAAGTTAATCGTCAAGTCAGTATCCGAGGTCACCCGCTGCCAAAGAATGTGAGCGCAAAAATTGGACTCGTCAACGCCGGTGCGACGTGTTATATGAATGCTTTGTTTCAGCAACTCTTCGCGCAACCAGGTATTCGCGACAAGATTTTAGCCATCGACGCGAAGGTTGAAGAGGAGGATCAATCCGAGAGTCTTTTTTATCAGACGCAAAAAATGTTTGCTATGCTGAAAGGATCTTCTGTGCACACGTACTACGAGCCTAGCGATTTGTGGCACGCCTTCAAAGACTGGGACGGGGAACCCGTAAACGTAAGAGAACACGAAGACGCGTACGTCTTTTTTACGAGGTTTCAAGAGCAAATAGATTCGCACTACGTCAACGCGATGAAAGAGAAACTTAACATCACGAGTGAAGTTGAAAAACAAGCGAAAGAGGAAGGGCGAGAACTGCCAAAGTTTAAGGGTGCGATTGAAGAAGTTTTAGGAGGGAAGATGGTGTCGCAAATCATCTGTAAGAACTGTCCGAAGCATCGAAGCGAACGCGAAGAAGATTTTTGTCAAATTCAGCTCGCTGTGGGCGGTAAGCATAAAGCGTGCGTTGATGATTCCATGTCGTTGTTAACGACTGGTGAACTCATGGATGCCGACAACCAGTGGGAATGCCCGGAATGCGAGAAGAAAGTTGATGCGACGAAGCGAACGTGCGTCCGCACGTTGCCAGACTCGCTCTGTTTGCACATTCAGCGACTCGAGTACGATTACGCTATGGATCAAAGAAACAAAGTAAAAGATTATTATAGTTTCCCAAAGACTTTGGATATGTACCCATACACGGAAGAAGCACTCGAAAAGGCTGATCAAGCCGCGTTGGAGGCCGAAGAAGAGCTCGGAGCTGGAGGAACAAACGACGACGGTGGCCCGGCGCGACCGGGTACGCCTGGGAATCTTTTGAATCACCATCGTCACACATCGCGAAAGTCTATGCGTAATCTCAACAACAACAAGCAAAACGGTGAATTAGATGGAGGCGATGGAAATGAAAATACCGAGGACGACGAGAAATTGGAATATAGACTTTCTGGCGTCATCGTCCACTCAGGAACTGCTTTTGCGGGGCACTATTACTCATTCATTCGCGATCGCGACGAGAAGACCGGAGAGCTCACGGGAGACGACGATGATCTTGGGACGTGGCGTCGCTACGACGATACTTCTGTCGAACCGTACGATCCAAAGTGTTTAGAAGATGACTGCTTTGGTGGCTCTTATGTACACCAAACGAACAACGTCGGCGAGGAGGCGCAAACGCTCACATACGAAAAACCAAATTCCGCGTACATTTTATTTTACGAGAAGAAAAAGAAGAAGAGTAAGAAAGAATTAAACGATTCACACATGTCCGATATTGCCGAGGTGAGCGCCGGGGTTGTTGATTCGAATATGAATCCAGAGATGGCTTTAATGGTGGAAAAGGACAATCTCCAGGCGACATATCGTGCGAATCTCTTCGAGAAGAGCTATTTCAACTTTGCGCTTGACCAATTGCGCACGGCGCTCGATTTGCTCGTCAACTCTACCTCCGCTAATGCTACTGAGAAGAACGGCACTCCAGTAGCCATTGGAACTAGGAAGACGTCGCGCGTTTCGCAATCTGCCGTTCGAGCGAGCTCGTCCGATGCCGACGGAGACGGTCGGAAGCAACCAAAGGATAACGAAGACGACGCAGAATCTACAAATCTTGGTGCAAAATGCGTTCGATTTGCTTTTCACTTCTATATCAAAGTGTACGCTCGAGCGAGCTTGCAGTTGCAAAAAGACCTGCCGAATGGCGAGGAAATGATCGAATGGCAAGAAGGTTTAGGGAAACTTGTGATGTCTTCACCAACGGCTCGACTTGAATTTATGCGCATCGCCGACAAGTATAAAGTCGATACAATTGCCGCGCTCACGCGCTGTAACCGCGAAGTGATTCGTGAGATACTCGTGAAAATGTTCACTAATTGTTTGAAATTAACGCTCGTATCCAACGATTCAGCTTCCTTCGAACGGTTGCTGGAACAGAAGAAGAATCACGATTTTCAATTGCCACCTGGAGCGGTCACAGAAACGGAATGTCCCGAAGCTTTCGCCGCATACGGGATGATTGATACGTACGCGTGCTTTTTCAGACAATACGCTGATACGGAAGCATCGTATCAAGAAGAGAAAGAAGAGTTGGAGCGCGAGAATAAGTTTAAGCAACGCACGAAACTCCAATGGGAGAGGAAACGGAACTTTTTTATTAATTCATGCCATGGAAAGCAAGTTTCGGCGGCGATATTTTATGCAATGATTACGTGTCAATCGGCAGCTGGAAAGAACCGCAATGTCAAGGGCGGAGATCAGTTGTTAGTGCACGTGTTGATTCACCACATGAACGTCGTTCCCGGATTAATTTGGAGATACATTGGTGCGCGTTTGAGCGAATCGCAGACGCAAGAAATCGCGACCGAGAAAACGATGCTCCTGAGACTTTTGCGCAGGTTCTTGGAGGAATTACATTTTTGCGACAGCGGTGGTCCTCCTCCTTCGAAATCTAAGGCGTCTTCTTTTGCATCTGGTGACGCCGAACCTCTTCCGGAAGGAGACGACTGTGCTAAAGCGTCGAATGAAATTTCAGATACCTTACTCAGCAATATTGAACCGTTAGCAGACGCGTTCGTTTTCGATAACGAGGAAACCGCGATACAAATACTCGAACGAGCGCAGTGGAACAGCGTCGAGTTCACGAAAAAAGTCGTTGGCGAACTCTTTCGATTTTACACAATCTTTAGCGACCAAAACAACGATGAAACGAAGGCAAATTATCAGCGAGCGAACAAAGCGCTATTTCGATTGATGGACATTGACGACGATTTACGCGCGCAAAGAACAGCACTCATACTCGGGTCTCCCGAGATGCTCACCGAACAAGAAAGAAAGTCCGGGGAATACGACGGCATGTCCATCTTGAGCTTGTTCAAGATTGACGGTTTGGTGATGTCCAATTGGGACACCATCCTTCGGATGTTGCGAGCGTTTGAAGGCAAAAGCGGCAAGTTTACAATCGACGTGGACGATGCGGAAGACGTCGAGGAGATTTCAGATCCAGATCGAATCGTTGCGAAATACATATCCTCAGCGGTGAGAGGAATAGGCCTTCCGATTTGGAACGAACAGTTGACCAGGTTACACGACAAATTCGGCGGTCAGTCGCAGCAGTTTGCGGATAACGTGAAAGCGCTGTATAAATATTTCAATGATAGGGCGTGAAGAGAGGGAGAGAGAGAGATGGACGAAGAAACCGCCACGCACTCTTATCTTTTATAGATACAAATAGTAAGCATTAGCATTACTCAAAACTTTGTGTTATTGTTTTATATACTAAGAATTGTTGTACAAAAACTACCAAGGTACTACTACCGTGTTCTCACGCGAGGTACGTGTAAATTCAAAAGCAGAAGACTTTAAAATGTATATATAGACTTTCTCCTCTGCTTGATTAATTATTATGTCTTCGCCCAATGACGATTGCCCTTCCGATCCTATTAATCCATTGCTCCTTCTCCTGTCTGCTCGGACAAATAAAATACATCACCCCACCGTTCCTGGTCACAATCTCGAACGAGTTCGCGTCTCCGGTCGTCTCCTCCGCCCCTCTCACCGACACGCAATCCCCACTCGCTGCGTCGATCACCCCTCTGCTTTTCGTCATCATCGTCACGTGTTCGTCCAAAAACCAAAACAGTTTCCCTTGCTTCATCACGAAAAACCGTTTCCTCCACGTCTTCACGACCTCGCCTTGTTTCTCCAGCCATCCGGTTTTCTCGTACGGCGGCTCCCAATACTCCACCCCGTCGGTGATGACTCGAGGTTTCACGATTTGCGATATCTTCGCCCCGAGTTTCGAAAACATCTTCTTCCGATTTTTATTCTTCTTCTTCTATTCTCTCTCTCTTCTTATAATTCAATGTGCCTGAGCTTCCCTCTCGCTCGCCAAAGCGCAATCTCCTCCTCGGTAAACTTCTCGATATTCACGATAGTCCTCCCTTTCACTCTGTTCTTCGTAAACTTCACCTTCCCGTCGACTAAGCTAAACAAAGTGTGATCGGTGCCAATCCCGCAGTTCTCCCCCGGATGCCACTTCGTCCCTCGCTGCCTGGCGATGATGTTCCCCGGTCGAACGAGTTCCCCGCCGTATTTCTTGATGCCTAAAAATTTCGGGTTCGAATCGCGTCCGTTCGACGTGGATCCGCCGGCTTTTTTCGACGCCAATCTCACTCGTATTTGTTGTTGCGGTTGTTCTCCTCCTAAAACGACAAAACTAAACGATGATAATAAAGAAGACAACAAAGAAGCTCTCGTCGTGTTGTTGGTGTTAAAGTTGTTCGTGGTATTATTCTTCAAGCAAAAGCGGAGCATCTTAATCTTCCATCCCAGAAGGAAGAGTTTTTTCTCACGAGTCTCGTAAAAGATAAAAAAGTCTCGTCGAGTCAAAAGAGAGTTGTTTGTTTGTTTGTTTGTTCCTTTTTTTCAAAGCTTTTTTCAAAGCTTTCAAAGCTCAAAGCTTCTTCAAGTGCTGCCCTTTTATTCTTCTTTTTTCTTCTTTTTCGTTCTCGTTAGAAATTACGCGCACAAAAGCACACGCACACAACAAACACAAATCACACACGTATATATTAATATATACTAAACGAAGAGAAGAAGATGCAAATTTTCGTGAAAACCTTGACGGGCAAAACCATCACCTTGGAAGTGGAGTCTTCGGATACCATCGATAACGTGAAAGCGAAGATCCAAGATAAAGAAGGTACGTTTCGTGTAAAGAGTCGTCGTTTGAAATTTTGCCTCCTCGCTCTTGGATTCTGCGACGACGATCGAATCGTCACTCGCGATGCGTTCGAAGAAATCCTCCGAGAGAAGAGAGAGAAAAAGAGAGCGCACTCTCTCGCGCGCGTGGTGAGAAAAGAACCACGCGCTTGTGTTTTTTGAGACCACCCGCGGCACTTTTTGCGCGCACGTGTGCGCTTCGGAAAGAGAGAGAGAGAGTGAAACGTCGTGTCATTCATGCGTGCGATCTGAGATTACGAATGTTCGACCAAAACCACGCAACGGTGCCTTTTCGACGAAAGGAATCTCTCGAGAGCGAGTTTTTTGGACGACGGTTTTTTGCCTCGAAAGAAGAAGAAGAAGAAAGAATTTTTTTGGGAAGATTCTCTAGGCGCGTCCGGATGATGGAGACGTTCTCTCTCTCTCTCTTCTCTCTGAACGAAAGAGAAGAGCGCGCAATGTTGTACGATCTCTGATGATCGCGCGTTAAATTCTCTCTTTGCGTTTTCTTTCGTTTTCTCGGCTTTCGCGCTGACCTTTTTTTCTCCTCTCTTTTTTCTAAAAACAGGAATTCCGCCGGATCAGCAGCGATTGATTTTCGCCGGTAAGCAGTTAGAAGACGGCAGAACGTTGGCCGATTACAACATCCAGAAGGAGTCCACGTTGCACTTGGTGTTGCGTTTGAGAGGCGGGATGCAAATCTTCGTCAAGACTTTGACTGGCAAAACCATCACGTTGGAAGTCGAGTCTTCCGACACCATCGACAACGTCAAGGCGAAGATCCAAGACAAGGAAGGTATCCCGCCGGATCAGCAGCGATTGATTTTCGCCGGTAAGCAGTTAGAAGACGGCAGAACGTTGGCCGATTACAACATCCAGAAGGAGTCTACGTTGCACTTGGTGTTGCGTTTACGAGGCGGCGAAGAAAGACAATAAACGAGCGCGTTCTCGTTCTTTCTTTTGGGCGCGCACGAAGATTGTACTACTTTTCATCACATCCTTTCCATCCTTTTTTAGAGAGATAAAACGGCTTGAAATAAGAGCCTTGTAATAGAGAGAGACACTTTATACTGTTTGACGCGCCGAGTATATCTAAAAGAAGGTAGATACACAATACCGTACTACTTTAGAACACCTACTACTACGACCTTTGTATTTCCTCGTTCCAAACGTCATTCGAAACGTGCATTTGAAAAAATGTCTTCTCATCGATGACGACCGAAAAGAAAGAGGAAGACATCGTCCACCTCCTCTCCTCGGACGAGGAGCTCATCCCGATTCCCACGCGAGCCTGTCAGTTTTCTTCGTTTCTCTCGGTCGCGTTGCGACGACGCGAGGACTTTGGCGGTTTCGTTTCGGGAAAACATCAACGAGAAGAAGAGAAGGACTTCATCGTCCTTCGCGTCCCGAACGTGAGCTCGAAAACGTTGTCCATTATCGTCGAGTATTTAAACCATCGTGACTCGATGCAAGAACGGAAAGAGATGAAACTGAAACGACGATTACGGAGAAGAGAAGATGGATTTACGAGCAGCAGCAGCAGCAGCTCGAACAACAGCGATGATGATTCTTCGTTCTGTTCGAAGGCTGATGATGAGTTCGTTGGAAAAAAGGGAAAAGGAGAGCAACGATTTCACGTGCCAGCGGAGGAGGCGATGAACGTGATGATGGCATCGAACTTTTTGGGGTGTTGAATTAGTATTACGCTTCTTCCGTTACATGCCGTTCCATCTGTTGACGGCGCCGTTGCTTTTCATCTTATTCTGCATCTCTTGGGTGTTTGCGGAAATCCGAGCGATATCGACGAGTTCTGCTTCGCAAGTGACTAATAACGTGTCATCCTCCGCGTCGTAGATTTCTCCAGTAGTCACGATGCGGAGTTTGTTGCTCGATATGGATTTGATTTTGCACAGGATGCGACAGGTTCGGTGAAGAGGGAACGGTTTTTTCAGATTGACTTTGAAATTTATAGTCGTAGCGGTTGGAGCGAATTCGCACTTTGCAATTTCCGCCGTGCATTCGTCCAGTATGGTTTCGATCGATCCACCGTGCGCGGTGGTGTACCCGTGTAAACAGATTGCAGCGCCTTCACCGGCTCTGACTGCGCCGTGCAGCTCTCCGTGGTCGCATCCATTTCGAGGGAACCTGTAAAAATGTCGGACGTCCAAACCTGCTTTCGCCGCGGAATCACCGCTGGCCCAGCACCCAGGCGCTACGACAAAATCGTGCGGTCGCTCACACGGCACGTGTTTCATGAACGGAAAATACATAGGGTCCGTGCTGAGTTTAGTCAACAGCGTGTCGTTTGGCGGGAATAAACCGTTCGGCCGGAATGGAATCCCGGTCGCAAACGCCGCCTTCCGATAATCCTCCGGCGTTAAATCTAAAGTGTTATCAATGACCACTTTCGGTCTGTTCTCAACCAAAGACCTCTCGTCGATCGTAATCTCCCTCGCGCCTCCGGCTTGATTCGAGACCACTTTCCCGTTTTCCAACTCGTTTTGGTAATGCGCTCGAATGTCTTTCTCGGTCACGAATTTCGACATCACCAAATCATCGTCCAAAAAATGTGGTTCTTTCTCCGGGTGTTCCTCTTTGAGTATTTCGTTCAGGGATACTTTTTTGCTCGTCCATTCGTCCATTTCTTTGAATCTGCTCTGATGAATGCGGATTGGGATGATAAAGAAGATGTGAGATGATGATGCTTATTGTGATCAATATTTAAGAAGAATAAAGCGAAAAAAAAAAGAATACGTTACGAAATCAGAACCCCGGACGTTTTTTCATAAAAGCGCAGGAAGAAACAGTCGCACAACAGCGCACAAACGTGAGTAAACGCGCAGATAAGAAAGTTTTGCGAACGGAAAAACCACCACGACCGCCATGGCGAAGAACGACGCGAAGAAGAAGAAACCTATGACGATAATGTCCTGCGCGGACATCTCTTCGAACTTTTCGAAATACGTCAAAACGAACGACTCGAAAGCGCTTTTGAAAGGTTTCCGAGGTTTGTTGTTACGCGAACGAAAAGAAGAAGAGGCGGAGAACGACGAGAACGGGAGAGGAAAAGACGCAATAAACGACGAGGAAAAGTTCTTTTCGGACGCGAAACGCGCGATGGGTTTATCCGATGCCATAGTGAAGGTAGGTTTTATGCGTTCGTGCGGTCGCGTCGAGCGCGCATCGCGCCGGTTTCGACGCGCGCGAAGAGAGAAATCTCTTCTTCTTTTGTCTCTTTGGTCCGTTTGAAAATTTTTGTGGGCACCTTAGTTCTCACCCCTATGTGTGTGTTTTCTCTCTCTCTCTCTCTTTTATAACGACAACAACAGGCGCTGGAAGACCTCGAGGAGGATGAAGGCAACATCGAGAAGAACGATAAAGAAGGTCGCCGAAAAGAAGCGGATAACATCACGCTTTTCATTAAACAGGTGACCGAGGCGATGACGGTACACGCGGATAGCGGATTCTTCGCGAAGAAGTATAACGAGAACGCCGACGAGGAAGAGAAAGCGGCGTACAGAGAAGCGTTTTCGGGACTGTTGAGCAGTTTTGCTAACCGCTTTACGAGTGAGATTGAAAGCGACGAAGCGTACGATAACTACGTGACAGCGTTTGGGGACGTTCAATACGTCGTCGTGGACTTGTTGGAAAAGATGGAGGAGAAGGAGAAGGAGAAGTGGGCGCCGATGCTCAACGTGGCGTGCGATATGGCGTTTGATGATAGAACGTGCGTGGAAAACGTGAGACAGTGTTATCGATTGTTGAACAAGTTGATCGAGAAGTGTAAATCAAACTTGAAGAAGCTCGGGGACGAGGTATTGCTCGACCGTTCGAGTAACTCGTCGTCGCCGGAAGGGAGTCAATTGAACGCTTCTCGATTGAAGAAGTTGGCGAGAGCGTTTGAGACGTGCGGTGATTTCGAATGCCAGAAGGAGATCACGATAATTTCTATCCATTTGCTACACAGTAAGAAGTGCGATAGTTTCGATCCGACCACCGAGCACGGGATGAAGACGATAAAGACGCTCTTTCCGAAACGATCGGAGGAGATTTTACTGCTCCAGGAGACGCTCGTGAAACTCGGCGATAGCTGCGAAAGGTTTCCTCTCGTCGTTGACTTTGTTCGACAATCGAACGCTTTGCTTGGATCCCGAGCTTCGGTATTTTCGTACGAGTGCGAAAAGGCAAAATTTGGCGAGTTCGAAGTTGCAGATAATCTCGTGCATTTTAGCAAGTATATGGGTTTGACTTTGAACGTGCGCTTGGAGAAGGGCAAGGATGATGCCACCACCGTGGACGTGATCGAACAGAACATCCGCGTCGCGAATTTTAACAGTTCGACGAACACGCTTACGATTGGCATTTTTCAGAAATGCGAGGGGATGTTGGAACGAGATGTTTTTGACGCGAAAGACGACGGCTGGATCTCATTGACGTTTAAACCGGAAGACGTCCCTGGAGTAAAAAATTGCGTTCGAGTGTACGCGGAAAGCGGATCCTGCAAGGCGATGGAAAAGTTGAGAGACACGCTCGACGCTTCGGCGCGAAAGAAGACGTCCAGAGGAGTTGAGGTGACGTATGATTTGCAAGAGATACTCACGCAACCAGAGTCGACGACGGATTTAATGGAACCAGAACCGTTACCACGCAATCCAACCGCGACGAAGGATCTCGCGGCCGACGAAGAAAAAAATATCGCAAAGAAGGCAACTACGAAGGCAAAAGAAAGCAAAAAGAAAGCGTTGCCAACGCCATCGTTACCAAGCCCTTCATCGAAACCCGTGAGAGCAGCAAAAGCAAAGGCCAACGCGAAATTAGCCGCGCAAAACGCGGCGTACCAAAGCGCGCTGAAGGAAAAAGGAAACGCGGAGAAGATTGCATCCCCGATCGAGGCGAAGAAGACGCAGCAGCAAAAGAAGAAGATTGGAAGTTTGAGAGACATCTTCGCCAACGACAACGACCAAAAAGAAGAAGAGGAAGACGACGAAGAAGGAAACTATGGCAAAAACAGTTTTCTTGACCAAACGGACGAATCGTTGGACGCTGGCGACGAGGACGCAGCAAAAGTTCCCTCCTTCGAGGAGGACGAGGAGGGAGACGCTCTGTTAGAGAAGAAGAAGACGACGAAGAAGAAGACAAATGAGAGAACTAAAGATCATAACAACAACTACGACGACACTAAAACGCCAAAGGCGACTATAAAGGTTCCGAAAACCGCGCCTCTTCGAAAGCCCGAGAAATCGACCGTGCGCTTTGCTCCGCCGACGAAAGAAACAACTTCACGCGGTATGAAAGCGGCGTTGGCGCCTACGACAACGAAGAATAAGAAGGAAAGTTGGCGAGAAAAAATGAGCAATCTTACGAATACTTTACACGTCGATGACGACGAGGAAAACAACATCGACGCACAACTTGGCAAAAGTGGCAAGTCCGAGAAAGAAACGCTGAGTTATAATAAAGCGAAAATTGGACGAAGATTGAAATTTTCCACAGGGAAGAAGGCAGACGAAGCGTCTACGCTGAAACGTAAGAATCGAGGCGACGACGACGACGACAACAACGACGATTTTGCGTATCGCGACGATGAAGAAGACGAAGACGACGATGGTTTGTTGTTGTTTTCTTCGCAAAACGAATCTGACGAGCGAGTAAAGAAACGAGCTGCGACGGCAACCAAAGTTGTTGGTCTGAAAAGTAGCGACGAAGACTTTGGAATGGAGGAGGAGGAAGACGACGAAGACGACGATCTCCCCTCTGCTGCGGCCGCAGAAAACCAATTCGACGCGATTAAAAACGCCATGGAGACGCTTCGACGCACCAAGACGCGCGAAGCTGAATCTAAAGTGCAAAAACTTTCCAAAAGTCTCGAGATGGACTTTGAAAAAGCGTCGAGCAAACTCGCTCGAGAAGTTTCAGAAAACGTCCAAACCTCCAAGCGCTTCATCGACGAGACCGCGCACCAACTCGAAAAAGAGGAGCAGAAAATCCTCGCGCGTCTCGAAGATATTACAAAAAAGTTTACCCGAGACTTTGAGCGCGAACGCGACCTCTTACTCGCAGTCAAATCCAAAGGAAAGTCCGCGTACAAAAACGCCAACGCCGCCGTCAAAGCCGTCGTCGAAGAGGCGAACGACGAGTGGAACGCGTTACAAACGAAAATGCGCGAAAAGTCCGCGAAATTCAAACGAGAGTGTAAAAGGATCCGCCGAGAGTGCGCGGAGCAAACCGATTTGAAGAAGATGCTCTTAAACATGGCCGAGATGATTTGATCTTTTTTATTCGAGAGGAGAAAATTGTACGCGGAAAAAGAACGAGAACGAGTTTGAGAAAAAGGAGGAAGAAAAGAGAGACACGCGCAAACAAAGAACGCGCTTTCAAAGGTTCCATTAGGATAGCGCGCATAAACATCATGCATAAATACAAAAGAAAGACACAAACACACACATATCTTCTAAGTTACTGTGACACCCAACTCGATGATCGTCCTTCTTCTTTGGGAAGCGCTTTCTTCACGTATATTTCGCTCTCTCTCATTCCTCCTCGCGTATTTTCCCTCTTTTTGAATGCACTGAACCATTGGCTTTCTTTTCCTCCTCCTTTTCCTCGTTGTCGTGTGGCTCATTTATGGCCCAAAATGCTTCACTCGTCGTTTTCCCACATTTCACAAGAAAGATATAATTCGGCGAATTCGCTCCAAGCTCCAAAACACACACGCGCGCGTTTGTTTGTATCGCTCAAGACACACACACACACGCACGCGTTGTTAAATAAAGCGTGGCAGCTTTTTTGTGATCGTTGCGGCGCAGAATCAATCGATGATGATCGCTTCGTCTTCTTCCGGGATGAATTCTTCTTCTTCTTCTCGGGGAAGATTATCGTCGACGACGTCGCCTAAAACGCTTCGCGCTTTATCTTCCTTGCAATCATCGTCGTCGTCTCAACGAAGATCGAAGAACAGATCGCGCGTCGTCGTGGTCTCCTCTTCCTCTTCTTTTGGTGGTGTTCGTGGTAAAAGAAGAGCGCTTTTGTCTTCCTCTTCTTTCGCGCATCAATCATCTCGCGCGCGAAATCCGCTCGCCGGTTTATCCTCTCGCGGATTCGCTCGAGGATTCGTTCGATATAATTTCCAGGAGGAGGACGACAACGTCTCGTTCGCGACTCTGAACAAGACGAAAAGAAGATTCCAAAACGTGCGCCCGAGAAACAGCAACTTCCCGTCCGGGAACAGCGCGACCGAAATCGAGGACTGCTTATCGGACGAAGAGTGCAAAGATCAACTCATCGAAGGGTTAGAGAAGAGTTTAAGCTCCAGTCGAGAGGAGGAAAAAGAGGAAGAGAAGAAAAAGAAAGAGGAAACGAAAACAAAAACGGCGTTAGTCTCTTCCGCGGAAGGAAGTGAGACGAAACCAAAAAAGCGAGAATTCGTCAACGCGAAAGGGTACGACGGGGACGAGTGTTCCGTGGACGAGGATAACTGCGCGGTGTCGGAACCACCGCTGAACTTTGGCCGATTGCGATCGGTCGGGACTATTTCTCGGTCGTTTGAGATTTGGACGTTTGCGTTTACGTTTGTTATTCGAAGGGTGAGTTTGGGGTTGAAGTGGACGTATAAGGGCGGGTACACGGAAGAGAAGAGAACGGCGAGATTGGAACGGTTGGCGAAGTGGTTGAGACTCGGGTTGTTGAGGTTAGGTCCGACGTTTATTAAGGTTGGGCAGCAATTCAGTACGAGGGTGGACGTGTTGAGTCCGCAGTTTATCCGCGAGTTGGAGAAATTGCAAGATCGCGTGCCACCGTTTCCAACGGATATTGCGAGAGAAATTTTAACCGAAGAGTTAGGGAAGCCAATTGACGACGTGTTCGATGACTTTGACGACGTCGCGTTGGCGGCAGCGTCGCTCGGACAAGTGCACTTGGCCAAGTTGAAAACCACGGGGGAGCAAGTCATCATCAAAGTTCAACGACCTGGGTTGAAGGAGATTTTCGACATCGATTTGAAAAACTTGAGAGTGATTGCGAAGTGGTTGCAGTCGGTCGATCCAAAAAACGACGGCGCAAAGAGAGATTGGGTGGCTATTTTCGACGAAACCGCGAGAGTGTTATACGACGAAGTCGATTACACGAACGAGGCGCAAAACGCGACGGATTTCGCGAAACAATTCGAAACGCAAGATTGGATTAAAGTGCCGAAAATCTTTTGGGATTACACTTCTAGACGCGCGATGTGCATGGAGTACGTCCCAGCGACGAAGATTAACGATTTAGCCGGAATTCAAGCCATGAATGTTGATCCGGATCGCATGGCGAGATTGGCGGTGGAGGCGTACCTTCAACAAGTCTTGAGATTTGGATTTTTCCATGCGGATCCGCACCCTGGGAACGTTGCCGTGGATAACAAAGATCCAGAAGGCAAAGGTCGATTGGTCGTTTACGATTACGGCATGATGGGTAGAATTCCAGACGAAACTAGAGCTGGTTTGTTGGACTTATTTTACGCCACCTACGAAGGGTCCTCGAAATCCGCCACCAAAGCGTTGATCAAGATGGGCGTTTTGGTCGATACCGGCGGCGATTTAACCGCGGTAGAAAGAACGGCTGGTTTCTTTTTGGAAGCGTTCGGGAAAAGAATCAACTACCAAGAATCTAAAAGAGCGGAAGATAAAGAGGCGTTCGAAAAGGAATTCAAAGAACCGCGAACGAAGGAAGAGAAGCAAGCGGTCAGAAAGAAAATTTTGACGAACATCGGGGAAGATTTGATGGTGGTGTCTAAAGACCAACCGTTTAGGTTTCCGGCTGAGTTCACTTTTGTGGTGGTGCGTTTTATTGTGTGCTCGATTTGCTTTTTTCACTACTCGTTGTTCGTTTATTTGTTTGTTTGTTTATTTGTTTGTATATTCGCGCTCGAAAAGGGGGGTATATATACGAAAGAGCGTGTGACGTGCGTTTGCTGTGAAGAAAACTCATCTAGAATTTTATGCACTTCGTGAGACTTTGCGTCGCTGTCGAAAACAAGGCATTGTGGTTTCTCTGAGCAAACAGCACATCACTTCGTCGTGTGTACTCGATCGTCACTGTTCCTTCCTTCCTTCCTATTCTGATGAGCATTCTTACTGACTTTTTTTTATCTCTTTTCTTATATATTACAGAGAGCCTTTAGCGTCCTCGACGGCATCGGCAAAACGCTCAACAAAAAGTTTGATATTGGTGAAATCGCAGCGCCATACGCGCGTAACTTGCTCATCGAAGCCAACCCGGATGCGCTTCCGCCGCAAGTTGTTACCGCGCAGCGCGAATGGTTGAAGAGAGCTGACGCGCAAACGCGAGCGGTTGTGAACTTGTTCAAGGCGCCGGACGCGATCGAGTCCATCGCCGATATCATTCGAAGAATTGAAACCGGTAAGTTGAAAATCAGAGTCCGCGCTTTGGAAGTTGAACGCGCGGTTGAGAGAGTTGCGGTGACGCAAGACATTACTTTGAAAGCGTTGATTGCGTCGTGCATGGCGAACATTGGGTGCGTCTTATGGGTAACCAATCCGGGATTGTATCTGATCCAAGCGAAAATCGCGTTGGGCTTAGCCACCGTGATGATGTTGCAAGCGGTCAAAGGACAGTTGACTTTGAGCAAGATGTTGAAGAAAGAAGCCAAGTACTCCGGAGCGGATTAATACATAAATCAAAATGCATTGTAAACGAGAATTATTATAACAAGTAAGTTTTATAAGTACAATCTCTCTCTGTGTTCTCGTTCGTGTTGGCGTTATTTCTCTCTCTCTCTCTCCTTCGCTCTCTCTTTTCGCTCCATCTAAATATTATTATCATCGTGCACTAAAAATCACAATCTGTGCGGAACTCAAAGTGTTGAGCGTCTGCGTTGTTATTCATGACTCCTGCTTTTTGGTACTGATCGACGCGATGTTCGAAAAAGTTCGCCTTGCCTTGCAACGAAATCGTCTCCATCCAATCGAACGGATTCTGCGCGTTATAATACTTACTCGCGCCCAACTGCACGAGCAAACGATCGGCGACAAACTCGACGTAATCTGACATTAAATCTGCATTCATGCCGACTAACGCGCAGCTCAACGCGTCGCAGACGAATTCTTTTTCGATTGCGACTGCGTTGGAGACAATCTCGTGCAGCTCCTCCTCGCTGAGCTTGTGCTTCAACTCGGAATACAGCTCGCAGGCGAAATCGCAGTGCAACCCTTCGTCTCGACTGATCAACTCGTTGGAAAACGTCAAACCTTTCATCAATCCTCTCTTCTTTAGCCAAAAGATGGCGCAGAAACTGCCGCTGAAGAAAATGCCTTCCACGCATGCGAAACCGACTAAACGTTCGGCAAACCTCGCCGACGAAGACTCGATCCATTTCATCGCCCAATCCGCCTTCTTTTTCACGGTTGGAATCGTATGAATCGCTCGAAACAAATTTCTCTTCTGAATTGGGTCTTTCACGTACGTCTCTAACAACAACGCGTACGTTTCGCTGTGAATATTCTCGATGGATTGCTGAAACGCGTAAAACGCTCTCGCCTCGGGAACCTGAATCTCTTTCATAAACCGCACGCATAAATTCTCCAAGACGATACCGTCCGAGGCGGCGAAAAACGCCAAAACGTGCGTGATAAAATGTTGCTCGTTCTCGTTCAACGTGATCCAATCTCTGTAATCGTACGTCAAATCAATCTCCTCCGCGGTCCAAAAGCTCGCCTCCGCTTTCTTATAATACTCCCAAATTCTCGGGTATTTCATCGGGAACAACGTAAATCGGTCCTCGTTTGGCATCAACAAAGGTTCCTCGGCGTCTAAAGCCGCGTTCACCATCGCTCTTTGCCTTTCTCTCCCTTCCTGCACTCTTTTCGCGTACGGCGAAGAGAAGCAAAACATATCCGCTTGCTCTTCGTCGTCCAAATGGATCGATTTGCGTCCTCCTTTCGGCGTGGACGGTACGTCTTCCTCTTCCTCTTCGCTCGACCACTCGCTCGTCTTCTCGCGACGACGCGGCGGCTCCTGAATCGGCGACGCCGCCACATCTTTCAACTCCCTCTCATATAGAACATCCGCGCTCCCTTTACTGCTCGTCGACGTCGAGTCGTCCGATGATCGATCGTTTTCCGAATCGTCCTCGTCCGCCAAAGTTGTCTCTAGACTCAAAAAATGTTTCCCTGAGTTCAACATCCCTGGTGGTGACGACGACGATCCTTCTAATTTTTCCTCCTTAGTCGTCGTCGTCGTAGTACTCGTAGTACTCGTTGTCGTCGCGCTGCTGCTCTTCTTTCCTTCAAACTCTCCTTCCGTTTCTTCTTCCTCGCAACTGTTCTCGCTCTTGGAATTATCAAACGTTAACTTCCGCTGAATATCTCTCGCTAAAAACGACATATCGTTAACACCAAGAGAGATTTTGAGAGTTCTCGCCAATCCAATTCAATTTTCTACAAAGAAATTCTCTCTCTCTTTCTCTCTCTCTCTCTTTTTCTTGTTGCAAAGTATTATTCAAATCGAGATCGATGTATTAATATCTCCCTCTCTCTCTCTCACTCTCTCTCTGTGTGTTCTTTCTTCTTCTTTAAATATGTGTGTAATAAAAGAAGGGACAAAAATCAGTTGTACGAAGTGACGTCTCTGTTGTTTTTGGCGGGAAGTTGTTTGATTTTTTTTTTGAGTGAAGAAGTTTAGGGTTTTATGAGTGTAAAAAAAAAAAATTTGACGAACCCCCTTGACAGACATTTCACGCTGCGCTATTTTGCAGAAGAGAGAGAGAGAAAGAAGAAGACAACGAGGAAGAAGATATACACATATATAAGAATAATACTAATAATAATGGGACGAACGCCGGTGAAGTTAAAAGAAGTGATCTACGGCATTTCCTCGAACAAAGTCGAAATCATGGGCTCCTTAGGCCGAGACGCCTTGAGCGCGATCTCGAAGAAAATAGGAGGCGGATGGTTCGACGTGACCGTGTTCGGGATCGCACCGACCGTGGGGACCGTGATGTACGTTATATTGTTTTCTCTCATCTATCTTTTGTCAGGTCGTCTTTTGTTGTTGTTTCCGAAAAGGACGGCGTTTTGGTTTCTCTCTCTCTCGTCCTCTTTTTAAACGCAGAACAAATGTGACGACGAGGTACACAAAGACGGGAAAGAGAAAGGAGAAAGAACCCGCGCGATCATCGTCTAACCCTTCTCTCTCTGATCACAAAACAGGTACGCGCTGAACTACAAAGAACAAGAGAAACTCCACCACAGATTCTAATACACAGAGATTGAAGGAACAGTAGAGAGAGTATATATATATATAATAAACCTTGTCGGGCAGCGATCCTGTCGTTTCCCTACAAACAACAGCGAAAGAGGAGAATAGAATGCTTTGAAATTTAGCCGTAGCAGTCAAAGCTTTTCAATACGAAAGAGTGCATTGAATGTATATTTGCGAAACGCGATAAACGCCGCGCGATATGAATACGTTTAAGATGATGATGATTGGTCGTCTTTGTCTTCTTCTCATACTTCGCACGCATGAACAACGCGCTTTTATTATCTCTTCTGTTTCTTTGTCTTCTTCTTTCTTCGAATAGACCTATGCGTTGTCGTTTGCGCTTTCGAAGCGAACTGCTTATTTATGAAAGAAAGAGCAGACGTTTTTGATGGAATCTCTTTACTCTCATCTCCGTTTTGTTCTTCGTTCTTTTTCTCGCTCGCGATTATAGGGAGAAGACGTCGACGAAACGAGAGAGGGGAGAGAGTTACGTAATAAAAGTCTATTCATCGTCTTCTTTGAAGAGAGAGCAAAAGAGAGACAACGCGCAATAGATATAAGATATGACGATAACGACTTCCAATCGGCACTTTCAACATCCACCTGTTGAAGTTGGTGCGATTTCCCCACGCGCGGCGCAATCGAAGAAGAACTCGAAAGCGATTCCCCCAATCTGGGTGGTTTTAGAACTCGCGTGCATCACGTTTTTTTCCGTCGCCGGTGGGCCGTACGGGTTCGAGGACGCCGTCGGTGCCGCCGGCGCGAAGATGGTGATGATTGGTTTACTCGTCGTGCCTTTTATTTGGTCGATACCTTTAGCGCTGATGACGAGCGAACTGTCGTCGATGTTTCCGGAAACGGGAGGGCACATCATTTGGGTACACAAAGCGTTTGGGACGTTTTGGAGTTTACAGAATTCATTGTGGACGTTTTATACGAGCGCGTTGGATAACGCTTTGTATCCCGTCATGTTCGTGGACTATCTGGAGGAAATTTTATATCCGGAAACGGACGATGAGTTAAGATGGCAGTATTCGATGGCGATTAAGGTGATTTTGTTAGGATTTGTGACGAGAGTGAACATTAAAGGGACGGATATTGTCGGGAAGTTTGCCATGGGGTTTGCCATGTTTGTGTTGGCGCCATTTTTGGTGACGATTGTGTTGGGGAGCGGGAGGACCGTTCAAGCCATCGCCGGCGGAACGATTTTATCGAAGAGAAGGAAACCAATCGAGTGGTCGAAATTTTTCGCGGTTATGTTTTGGAACACCAGCGGGTTTGATTGTGCCGGGACGTGCGCGGATGATATTCCGAATCCTGGGTACACGTACCCGAGAGCGTTGATTTTAGCCGTGTTTATGGTTTTCGCGACGTATTCGATTCCAACGCTCGTCGGGTTGGCGTACGTGCCAACGACCGAGGAATGGACGGACGGCACGTTCGTGGACGTGGCCGATGCCGTTGGTGGGGATAAATTAGGGGATTGGTTAGGGTTTACCGGAGCCATTAGTGCGACTGGGATGTTGTGCACGTTGTTGTGCACGACGTCGAGGCAATTAGCCGGGATGTCCATCACCGGGTTGTTTCCGAAAATATTCAACGAGAGACACCCGGTCTACGGGACGCCGCAATATGCTATATACGCAACGAGCGCGTTGTCTTTAGTGTTCACCGGGTTCAACTTTGCCATGTTAGCCGAAGCAGACATGTTGTTTTATTGTTCATCGACGATTTTGAAATTCGGCGCGTTGGTGTCTTTACGATGGCAAATGCCTCACGCGGAGAGACCGTTTAGCATTCCGTTTGGGAATTTAGGTTTATTTGGCGTCGCCATACCGCCCACGTTGGCGTGTTTGAGCGTCGTGTTGACGTGTCAAGGCTCGTGTTTGAAAATTGCTATTCCTGGAATGGTTTTAGGGGTGATTACGTATTACGCCAAAGGCGGCGCTCGAGCCGTGGAGCATATGATTCCGTTAGACGAAGACATCGTAGACATGACGAATGATAGTGGTAAAGGGGATTTAAATATGCGCGAATTTACTTTAGACGACGACGGCGATAATAGTTACGACGACGGCATTGATGCGAGGAAGAATATCAAGATTGAAAGCTTCTCGGTGGGAGAAGAACCGTACGTGGCGCGCTCGCTGGCGAAAACTGTTTCGCTCAAATCGTACCCGACTGAACAAAACGATTCCTTCGATTCGGATGAAGAGGTTAATACTAATGATAATAACGATAGTAGAAATAACGCCGCCGCGAGCAAAATCAATTGAGTAGCAGAGAGAGAGAGAGAGAGAGAGAGAGAGAGAGAGAGAGAGAGAGAGAGAGAGAGAGAGCATAGATAGGAACCGGTCATGCGTGCGCTAGGAAAATTTGTAAAAAGCGTTTGCGAGAAAAAAAATAAGCCAGCACAGACCAAAATTAAAACACTTTTCGCCACTTTTTCCTTGCTTTTTGGTTTCAAGGTTTGCGCGTTCGACGCACACTTTTTGAGCGGCGAAAGAAACGGAGAGACTATTGGAAGGGAAGGAAACGAAAATGTCCTCGTGGTTCTCTCGATCGAAGAAGCCTCCCGGTGCTGGTGCGGCGAGCGGGGGCAACGAAGGATACAACGTCCCGGACGACGATTCGGTGGAGGATTCAGACGAGGACGAAGGACACGCGCAGCACACGACGAACAACAACAATAATAACCATCAAATCATAGGACAACAAATCCTGAACGATTTCACGACCCGCGACGAGGAGTACGACCCAGATTTTGAGGCTGATTTAGCGAGAGCGATCAGCGAGTCGTTGTCTATCAAACAAAACGTGAAGGACGAATCTTCTGCGATGTCGCCGGGGTCGAGATACAAAAATAACAAGAACAACAACGCGAGTTTTTCGGGAGCTGTCGCGGGGGGCACTATGGACGATGAATTTGAAAACGATGATGCGGATGATCGTATGAGAAGTAATAATAGTAGGAGAGAACGAGTGACGTCGGAGGAGGAAGATATCGACGTCTTATACGCGAAGAGAGACTCCTTGCGGGACAAATATAGCGGTCTCGCGGCGGCGAAGAAGCTCTGGAACGAATCAAATTTGGACTTTAACGAGCGCGCGTACGCGGATGGATTTTACGCTCCGAGCACGAGTTACGATTGGCCGGAGTGTTTTGAGGACGATGTCATCAGTCAAGGGTCGAGAAAAATGTTACCGGCGTTAGAAAATGTGAAGAAGATAGTACCCGACGTCAGCGACGAGAGAGAGAGCGTTTACGTGGAACAAGGAAGCGATAGAAATTTAGCGTCGTTTATAAATGATGTCGTGGATCGAATCGAAGCGCAGAACCCGCCCGATAGGTGCGCGACGGCTTCAATTTTAGCGAGTGCTGTGTGCGATAAGCTTGGAGGACCAGCGAAGAGTGACTCGGAGTTGAGGGATTTATGGGTCGGCGAGAGACTGCGGTTGCGGAAAAAATATAAATCAATCGCGTTTCCAATTGGAAGCTTAGAGTTTGGATTGATTAGACATCGTGCGTTGCTTTTCAAGGTTGTCGCGGACGCGATAGAAATTCCGTCGAGACTTTTGCGCGGGAAATACTTGATGGGCGGCGACAACGACGACGTCAGTGGTATCGTCGTTTTATGTTCGGGGAGAGAGTTTATTGTTGATTTAATGGAGAATCCAGGAGAGACGTATTCTCCGAACGACGACGCGAACATGCGAAGGATCATGCGCGAATTACAAATGCACAAAACCAAAGATGGCGAGGAAGAGTTTGGCGTAATACCTGGGTTCGAACAATCGCTTCAAATTAGCGGTTTCGCACAGCTCACGCCTGAAAAACTCGCCCTATCGCAACAGCAACAACAGCGAAAAGGAGGACGCCATTCTAGAAATGGGAGCACATTGAGCGATTCTGATGGGAAATTGATTACAGGGATAAATATCGGCACAACGTTACCGCCATCGCTTTCCCCTTCGGAGAACAATAATAAATCTAGCAGCACGGATCGATTGCTTCAAGCCGTAGACCTTACCATTCTCCCGAACGAGATCCTCCTCGGCGAACGCGTCGGTATAGGATCTTTCGGTGAGGTTCACCGAGGTTTATGGCGAGGTACCACTGAAGTCGCCGTCAAACGCATTCTGGATCAAGAATTAAACGACACGATTTTAGAAGAGTTTGCGCTGGAGGTTGATATCATGCGACGGTTGCGACACCCGAACGTTCTTTTACTGATGGGAGTGGTTACGGCCGCGGGGAGTTTATCTATCGTGACTGAGTTTATTCATCGCGGTTCTCTGTTCAAGTTGTTGCATCGCCCACAACCAGAAGCGGTGAAAGCGGCTTTGGCGGAAGATCGGAGAAGAATTCGCTTTTGTATAGACGTGGCAAAGGGGATGCATTATTTACACACGTGCATTCCAATCATCGTCCATCGCGATTTGAAATCGCCGAATTTGTTGGTCGATAAAGATTGGACCGTGAAAGTGTGCGATTTTGGTATGAGCCGAATGAAGAAAAACACGTTTTTATCGTCAAAGTCTAACGCGGGCACGCCGGAATGGATGGCACCAGAAGTTTTACGAAACGAAGAGTCCGACGAGAAATGCGACGTGTATTCCTACGGGGTTATCTTGTGGGAGATTGCAACGATGAAGGAACCGTGGGCAGAGTTGAACGCGATGCAAGTCGTTGGCGCGGTTGGGTTTCAAGGGAAACGTTTAGATTTAGAAAACAACAAGATTTGTCCGGAGATGAAAGAGCTACTCAAGCGATGCTTTTCGGAAAAATCGTCGGGACGACCGAGTTTTCTGGAGTGCTGCGAAAGAACGAAAGAGATTGCTCACCTCATTCACGAAAAGAAAACAAAGCTGTGCGGCTGCGGGAGTGGTGAAAAAGAGCAGCTCTCTGCCGCGCCTGCGGCTACCGCCGATACTGAACCGATGCATCGAAGCACCAGCGATGCGACGAAACATATACTCGATATGTAAATTTCTATTTTTTTGTACAACACTTTGATTTAATTGAAAACGCGCTTACTTAATCAAACGTAACTCTCCGCTTCCGTCGTCCAATTATCGATGAGCGCACCGTTGTTCTCTCCGTCGTCGTCGTCATAATCGTCGAATTTCTCCAACTCTTCGTCGCTCGGCAAGAGAGGTGATAAAGGTTTCCCTGCGATGAACTTTTTAAACACGTGGAGAGAGACTCTCGGTCGGAACTGTGGAATCATGTGACCGCTTCCGTGAACCGTCGCGAACGTTAAATTGTCCTCGTAGTTTGTCACGTGTCCGCCCATTTGCGGTCCAGCAGGTTGTGCCGCGAGTGAAGGCCCGAACAAGAGTGGCTTTTGCGCCAGAACGCTAATGTCCGTCGCAGCTGCGTCAAAAAAATACGGTCGTTGACTTCCACCCCGAACCAGAGGAATACCCACATTCGCGATCGCTTTCCTCGTTCCTTCGTACGAAACGCACGGATCCGTATCTCCGTTCACTACTAATATTCGATCCAACTTTTTCGCGAGTTTTTTATAGAAATCTTTCATGGACGGTACGTTTGGAGCGGCGTTATCGTTACACGCGTCGTAATCAGATTGATAACTCCACTTATCGTTCGGTCCAGGCCATCTATATTTTTTCGACGCGTATGGCGTTTCGTCCACGTGCAAAGCTTTTTTCACGTCCGCTCTGTTCATCCACTCGTTCGTGTAATAATCCAAAGAACCCTCCGGAGCGCCGTCGACTACGGCGGAAGGCCCAAACAAAGATAGATCGTTTATGTATGCCAACCGCCAATCTTGCGAAAAGGCTTTACTCGTGGAGAAGAGGAACTTTGCGTGCGCGACTTTGCACTTTTTCTCGACGCTTTTGCCGCCTTCTGACGATGATGAAAAATCTCTTCTTTTCGCTTCTATTAACTTGGAAAACTTCTTCCCCCACCTCCCGCTGGTCACGCGAGTCATCGGATACCTCAGTTTACACTCGTTCCATAACAACTTGAAATCTTTATCCGGTACGAACCCGTATTTATGCCCGTACCAAAGCATATCCATCGAATCTCGTTGCTCTTTGTTCGACGTGCACGGATCCGCCGTGTTAATCCCGACTAAATTAATCTTCTTTTCCGGAAACTTTTCGTTGTGCTCTACAATCTCCATCGCGAGCGTGGGAACGTAAACACCCGCGTAAGACTCTCCCGCTATATAAAATTCATTCGCTTTCAACTGGGGAAACTTTTCGTGAAAGAAATCCACCATCGCTTCCTTCGCGTCTCGAGCGGTTGATTTGTCTGAGTTCGCACACCCTATTTCCTCTTGCTTTTCGCAATACGACCACCCGACTCCAGCTGGAGACTCCAACGCGACTAAGTTTACTCCCGCATTCGTCCACGAGTAGTGGTTTTCCATCAAATCTCCTTTACTATCGATAATCAAAGGTCCTTGCTCTTGGAGCATTCCCAGAATCGACGAAGACCCCGGGCCTCCGTTGAGCCACAAAACGACCGGTTTTGTCTCCCAATCTGTTCTCCAGCCTTCCTCACCAACACTTTTCTTCGTGCTCGTGGCCATCCAATAGTGTAACTTCGTCCCGTTATTTTTCGCGTCTAAATACCCGCTGTAATGGGGATGAAATGTCTTCGAATATCCAGGCAACGCGTGAACGAAATCATCACCCGATGATGAATTTGCGGCATCTGAATCTAACGAATCCGACGCATCAACATCAACTTTTCTCGTCCTCGTCTCCCCATAAATACTACTACCACTCAAAGTTGTTCTTCGCCCTTCCACCCCCGCGCGTGATGAAGAAAACTCCAAAAGCACGCCGCGCACCAAAAGAAGACAAAGAAGAGAGCGAATCATGATGTGTAAAGGAAAAATGGGAGGAGAGAGAGAGACAGTTATGATAGTTTTTTACTGACGACGAGCTCGAAAAAGTCGTCTTTTTTGGTTGTTGTTTTCGTCTTTTTGGTTCTTTGGTTGTTTTTGGTCTTTTTTGGTTGTTTGTGTTCGTCCCACACAAAGAGAAAAAAAGAAGCGAAAAAGGTGAAAAAAAAGAGGTGAAAAAGAGGAGCGTTTTTTTGCAGCCGCAGAGAAAAAAAAACGAAAAAAATTCAAATCTTCAAAGAACAGCTCTTCGCTCTTCATTTCTGTTCCACATCACACATCTCTCTCTTCTATATACTCTTCTTCTACCTTTTGTTTAAACGCGGGTTATATATTTAAAACACGAGCGACCCGTGACAGCTTATTATAAAAAGGTAAGACTTCAATCGCTCCCCTTGATCATTAAATGGTTGGATTATATGATATGGGACGATTTTCCGGACAAGTTTTGTAATGGTAAAGATGGAAAACGAAATATCGATTCAAAATTAGAAAGTAAAGTTGGGACGGAACAACTGATGCGACATTTTCTTGGGACGTTTAACAATGGGAAGATAACAACGAATGTGGATACGTTTGGAAAAGATTTGGGAAAGTACGTACAAGACAAACGCCTACCTTTTGAACAAGGTAGAATGACAGGTGGGAAAAGATGTTGGAAATTTACACGAAGAAAGGTATTCGATTGGTTAATCGAAAATAATTACACGGAACACTTTTTAAACGAGGAAGGAACGGAGTACGGAGGCTTACCTATGCCAATTGAAGATCGATTTGTTTACGGCTCGATATAAAATTGTTTATAATTTAAACATTCATTACTAAGATACACTCATATCTTAATAACGAATAAAAATGTAGTACAACTATAAGTGAGATGAAACTAAAATCTACAGGACTCAAGTTTAAGAATCTTGGAAACCCACCGACAACCATTCAAACACCCGATAATCATATCAGTTTACCAACCCATGTACTCGCGGTGGGCTCAGTTGGTCGAGGTAAAACGTTTAGGATCACAAACTTACTGCGTCAACTGAAAGAATCGAAATGTATGGACCGTATCTTTTTAACAAATGAAATATTAAAACAAAGCAAAAAATAGAGGTGTTTAGTTTCAATGTTTTCTCTTTCTCTTTCTCTCTCTTTTCTTTACTTTCGCTTCTTGATTGTCGAGAGCGCGATCAACTCGGCTTCGGCGTTCCTCGTTTCCTCTATTTGTTTCTCCCTGTGACGACGATTTGATGACTTCGAACCGTGTTGAGATAACAACTTTTGGAATTTGAGCGCTTGCTGGA